>OKWA01000062.1_pt1 | contig 89269 bp, 71 predicted proteins | sample 1606861 | NCBI WGS metagenome assembly OKWA01 (sample SAMN03281007, study PRJEB24777) | human gut metagenome | isolation source: fecal sample PR166 from 1 month old female Malay infant, vaginally... | reverse complement strand
CGGACCGTGGAAGAGTACCAGTGGCAACATTACGATGAACAATGCAATCTCCTGGAGCAACTGTTAAGGCAGGTGTTCTTGTGCCTTGAATGTGAGGCCGGTAAAGGCTCAGAAGCCGTCGTCGCCCAACTTCAACAGATGCAAACGTTCAAACGATGAGCTATGTGATCAATCTCCCGTCGAGCCCACCGAACGACTTTATTGAAGTCGTCTTCGATCTGTCTGAATAGAAGCTCCGTTGCCTCCTTATCTGTGACAGACAGTGGGATCTGGGTCAAAAGCTTTTGTGATACAAGGGATTCACCATCAGCGTATCGATGGTGGCCTACTTCATGGAGGAATCGAGTGAGCTTTTTGCTCCCTTCGGGCCACACATCGCCAAGCGGGGAACACATAAGCCCTCCGCTAACCAGAACAGACTTTGCCCAACAGATGATTCTGATCCATTGGCGCTGAAGGTTTGCCAACACCCGTTCCGTCGGTTGGGTTTGGCTCCGCTCGGAGTACCCTTCGAAATGCCAGCGCTGAAAGCTCCAGAAAAGCTGATATACAAAGACTGGATCTTGGAGCACGTGAGCGTTTAAGGAAGGTCTGTCTATCGGATCATCGTCATACCAGCGCAGAAAATCATCAAATCGAGAGACCACATTAGCGTAGTTACTATAATGACTATGAGCCAAGGCGTGCTTCTTACTCTCCTGGTGTAATTCCATCGTAAAATCAGGCCCAAAAACATCGAAGATGGCTCCCATCTTTAATCGAAATGAGTTCGCGCTTCTGTCTGCGACTTGCCACCCCATGAGCTTGGCTGCTCGTACAGGGTCAATCCCAATAGCTTCAAACTGAGCGATGCATTCTCGGACCTGGCTATCTGTAAGGTCTGAATATACAAAAATATTGATAGGAGACGATTTAGACAGCTCAGCGAGGAGTTTAAAGAAATACCGGACAAGTCTCTGTCTGCCTGAGTATTTTACTTCAGCAGCCAGAAAACAGTTTGAGTAAAGCGCGCCATAGAAAAGGCGCTGAATGCTCAGAAAAGCATTTGTTCGAAGGTCTAGAGTGCTTGTGATAGGTGGATGGTTGATTAGCCACAGGAAACATTCGAAGTAGAACACAGCCCTATTAGCGCTCCGCCGCTGGGACGGCGGTAAATTAGCAAGGTGAGATTGAATTAGAAGCAAAACATTACCGGACAGAACCAGAAACTGGAAATTCTTATCTGTGTGGCCTTTCGTAATGATACCTTGGGGAAAACTTTTTGGGGAAACCCGACTCATAAAGAGATCTCACTCACCTTGCTCTACAAGATAAGCCTACTATAAAAAACTGTATATACATACAGTTTTTTATAGCGCGAGATACTGCTAAATGACCACACTGCTCAACTACGGCCGCAGATAACTACCGTATAGCCGTCTCTGAGGAGCAGCGTTAAAGGGGGAGAGGGCATACGCTCACTGTTGCTTTAACAGAGCCAACTGAAATTTCCGGAACCGGACGTTAGATGATTTTCCTGCGCATATACCGGAGTCGGCACAATGCGGACATACGGAGCGGCCTGATCGATGTCTTTAGCTGCGATTTAGCTGCCGCTATAAAGGAAGATTGAAAGAACACCTCTCATCTTATGATGCTGAGGTGCTTAGTACCCGCCAAGTTGCCTTAGTTATAAGAAGCGAAAATTTCTCTACCTATTTTGGCAATAGCTTTATTTCTCTCGTCAAACGAAGCTTCAGTCTGGGTGAGATATATCGCAACAATTAATGGCTGCTGTTCATTTGACCAAATCGCAGCGGTGATTCCCCTAGACCCAAAACCACCAGCACCCGACCTATCAGCAATTGACCACCCCTCTGGTAGCACTGAACGCAACAAGCTATCGGACACCTTGTTGCCAGCCATCCATTCAATTAATTGTTCTTTAGAGCCACTTGAGAGTTTCTCGCCATAAAGCAGTTTCCCGAGGCTTTTTACAATCGCGTTAGGTGTTGTTGTATCACGCTCATCCCCGCTTCGCGCTTCATTTAAATGAGGCTCTATACGATCCAGTCGCGTTACTTCATCACCGAGTTCTTTCATGAACAAGGTCAATTCAGATGGGCCACTAATACCGTCCAGTACTATATTAGCCGCTGTGTTGTCACTCATAACCATTGCAGCCGTGCAAGCCTGCTTGAGGGAAAAGCTCTCTCCAACAAGCTTTTCTGTTATCGGCGACCAAGTAATAAGGTCTTGTTCCTCAATCTTCACAGATCGATCAATCGACAGCTTCGCCGTTTCAACATCGTGGAGCAATTTCGCACATGCAAGAGTTTTAAAGGTGCTCATCAACGGAAAACGTGAATCGCCGTTGTAATGCCAAAGGTAACCATCAGAAACGCTGTAGATTGAGACTCCTACTTTAGCACCCAGGTTTTGCTCTACCTCTTTGATGCTGTTGACTATCAGGTCTGGAGAAGAGTTGGCAGGAATGCTGAGGGTTAAGCTGCTTAACAGCGATACAAAAACAACAAATTTGGAGTACATACGATAGTTTTTTCCTAGATATAAAGAAAGGTGTTTCCTGCTCGCGATGATACATCAAAACGAATATCGATTAAAGAATTAGCGTCTGTTATGGGTCGCGACCTGCGGTTTAAAGCAGCTTCGAGTGAAAGAGAATTGCGTCTGCTTTACCAGTTTGTTTAAAAACTCTCACGGTTCGGAGTGGGCCAGCGCTTATCGAGGCCACCGAAGTTGTTCCGTCTCGCCTGAGTCGGACAAGGCCATTTATATTATTTAGTTAACTAGCCTAACTCAACTTTGCTCGGATGAGCGCTAAGGCAACCAATTAGGGGATCCCAGCGGGGATCAGTGAAAAAACTCGACCGAGTGATAGTTGTCAACGCCGTAAAAGTAGGTATGAACGAGATTTATCTTACTATCTTATTATTTTTTCGTTATTTATTAATAGATTTCAGAACATTGACAAAAAAGAGCAATATGGGAAAAGCGCTGGTGAAGGAAAACCAGCAGAAACACGTTCCATGAACAATGGAATACGAAGGCGCTTGGCTTTGATGAAGGCAAGTGCGCCGCTACGGCCTATCAGCGAGACACTCATGACGAACCTCGAAAAAATCACAATTGATACTGTTTATTTATACAGTATCTAATGCTATGCTGATTTCTACAAGTAAAATTGTAGGTAAAACTGTAGTTGTTCGAGTAAGACGTTGTGTCGTGGGTGATTTCTTTTTTGTGATGAAAAACTAGATGTGGGGGATCGCTCGCCCTCGTCAAAGCCTGCAAGGCTTGGACAATACTGCTTCTGCCTACTGCTCTTGTTTCTGTTACTGATCCTGTTACTGCTACTGGTTAACGCATGGGTCAAGTAACCGTCAAACAAGGCTTGTTGAACCCTTTGCAAAGGGTTTAAAAACAGTTAGTAAAATTCTGCTTCGTATTGAATTTACTGGCTTAAAGCGAAGTCATGAGCATCTTTAAAATGTTCAGTCGAACTTAGTTCAAGCCTTTTGCAACCGTTTGAAAAGGGGTTGGCTAAGCCATACGTAAAGGGTATCGGTAAGGGTTACCTAAACGGTTTAGCTAAGGCTTTCCGAAAGGCTTAGTCAAAGCCTTCATACATGGGGTCACCCAGTAGAAAGATTAAAAAAACGCTGAGGTATCCAATGTGCATTTTGTACAAATGCGTTTATAAACGGACAGGGCACAGTGAAATAACCTAAAGCGAACAATAGAATTGAAGAGGAACCATCAATGACAAGAGCCCCTGCGCCATTTCCGCTAGAGCGCCTCGCGGATATCCCAGAAAGACCAGAAGATTTTAGATTGCTGGAGCGTATTCCATTAACGCGTGAGCCGCAGTCCTGGCCACTTGAACTTTCTCCTATGGTCGGTGATGAACAGCCAATGGTGCTGCTCGATACAGAGACAACCGGACTGTCTGCCGATGATGAGTCCATTATTGAGCTTGGTATGGTTAAGGTGCTTTACAGCCCCTCTGCTCAGCGGATTGTGTCGATTATTGATTTGATCAGCTTGTATGAAGATCCCGGCAAGCCAATCCCCGAGCTGATTACCGAGTTAACCGGTATCACCGATGATATGGTTCAAGGCCAGCACATTGATGATTCACTGGTAGCGAGTTGGTTATCCGATGATCCGCTGGTGGTTGCACACAATGCACAGTTTGATCGTCCTTTCTTTGAAAATCGGTTTGCTGCATTAGGCCATCTATCTTGGGCCTGTTCAGCCAGTGGCATAGATTGGAAAGCACTGGGCTTTGAAAGTAGAAAGCTTGAGTACCTGCTGCTTCGCTTAGGTTGGTTCTATGAAGGACACCGAGCTGCAACCGATTGTTTGGCGATGGCCTGGTTGTTCTATTTGTTGCCCGAGTCCGTTGCAAACTTGTTGTCTGAAGCAGACAGGCGAACTGTATTAGTTCGTGCGTTTGGTGCGCCGTTTGACGTAAAGGACTATTTAAAAGAGCGTGGTTACCGCTGGCATGACGGTGTGAAAGGTGCCAACAAACATTGGTGGCGCGAAATCAGCGAAGACGAGTTGCCGCAGGAACAAACTTACCTAGATGATTTGTATCATCGTGGCTCAGAACATGCCCACTATGACTACAAAGATGCCCGCAATCGATTTAAAGCTTTGTAGCTCTCTACAAGGTAAGCCTTGCATATTTGAAAACCTCTGGAAAATGGAAAGTGAACTCATGGTTTAACCAAAAAGAGGAATCTTTCCATGTACCAAGACACCTACATTGAATACTGGGGCGAAATCTTCGTCTCTGCCCGCATCATTGAATTTGGCATCACGTTCGAGCGCTTTCTTAAAGATCCATGGAAGCACTTGATGTCCTGTGGCCAAGAATCTGCACCGGACGCGATTGCTGAAGGGATGCTGCCATTGCTACCAGCTCAGGCAGAAGTTGCCAGGCGCATTCGGGAGAGTGAGCAACGAGCCCTGATGTCTACAAAGACGGACAAAGGGGTATCTCATCGCGGTAACATCGTGGTGCCACTGGTTCGGGTAGCGCATTGAACTCGGCTATCACCAATGACACGAAACAAGGTCTTCACACCGATACCTGAGCGGCAATTGCAATCCAGATCAAAAAGTTGCCGCTTAGTCTTCCCTACAAAATAATTTGTGATAGGATGATACCTAATAAAATTAATTAGGTTGAAGCCTATTCAGTGTTTTATGGCCATCTGTCCAGCTTCAACCGGTAGAGATTGTTAAGTCATTGCGGATGAAGAGCAGCATTGAGTGACACTATTCAATGTGATTACGCGATGTCTGACCGTACTTTATAAACAGAGTTTTAAGAATCTGGTTGAATTGGATAAACAAGACGCATGACAAATGATGGTCTGAAACAAACAGTAGTGGCGAAGCCAGATAGGCTTTTGCAGATAGCGCAGTTGCCACAAGCAACCAGGGATCGCATTGCCCACATCGATTTCACTTTATTGTTTAAGGGCGAAGCGGTGCGAGCGGATTTAGTCGATCGCTTCAGCATAGCCGCTGCACAAGCAACGAAAGACTTCACAATGTATCGAGAGCTTGCGCCAGGCAACATTGAGTATGACCAAAAGCTCAAATTACATAAGCGTGGTGAAGCTTTTGAGCCCCTGTTCGAGTACGACGTTGTGAGAACTCTGGCAACCATTAGCCAAGGATACGGAGATGGCTTCACTGGCAAGGTAAAACCACCATTGGCTTGTGAAGCTCCTTATCACCTTAACAAGCCGAGTTTATCGATAGTGGCGAAGGTCACCGAGGCCATACACAAAGGCAAAGCCTTGAGTATCACCTATGTGTCGTTATCGAGTGGTGAAACAACGCGTGAAATTGTTCCGCATACGCTGGTGGACAATGGCCTGCGTTGGCATGTTCGTGGTTTTGACCGCAAGCATGGCGAGTTCCGTGACTTTGTGCTGACCCGAATTAAAGCAGCGGCTGTGCTTGAAGACTCCACGCTGTCTGAAGCCGAACTTGAAACCCAAGACCGGCAATGGAACAGATTTGTTGAACTTGAGTTAGTGCCGCACCCACGTATTGAGCACAGCGAAGCGATTGAGCTGGATTATGGCATGACGGGGGGCGTTCTAAAGGTTGAGATTAGAGCGGCATCGGCAGGCTACTTACTCAGACAATGGAATGTGGATTGTTCTACCAACGCCACACTCAAAGATGGTGGAGCTCAATTGTATTTAAAGAACAGAGCAACACTTTATGGAGTTAAAAACATCATGCTAGCTCCGGGAATTACAAGTTAGTCGGTGAGTAAATCATTGATTCTTAGATGACTGCCTATGAGGTCACAGGTTGCCAAGCACACAAAAAACGGAAAAGATGTTTTTCTTTTAAAGGAACATTAATGATAAACCAACAAGTCAATTATGCTCCCGGCATGCGCATTGTGATACGCGATGCTGAATGGGTAATTCAAAAAGTCGACAGCAGTTCAGATGGTGGTCTGCTGATAACCTGTGAAGGGATTTCCGAGTTAGTACGCGGTCGAGAAGGGCGATTCTTGACGAGTTTGGAAAACAAAATTGAAATACTAGACCCCAAAAATACCCTATTGGTAGAGGATGACTCCTCGGGCTATAGCGCCTCCAAGTTATACATCGAAAGTATGCTGCGCCAACGGGTGCCAACAGATGAGAAAGTACATCTTGGTCATAAAGCGGCGATGGACCCATTACCTTTCCAGCTCGACCCGATCAAAATGGTGTTAAAGCAGCCTCGTCAACGTATCTTGATTGCTGATGCCGTGGGTTTGGGTAAGACCCTTGAAGCTGGCATTTTAGTGTCAGAGCTTATTCGTCGTGGTAAAGGTAAGCGTATTCTTGTCTTAGCGGTGAAATCAATGTTGACGCAGTTCCAAAAAGAATTTTGGAGCCGTTTTTCTATTCCATTAACACGTCTTGATTCAACCGGGATTCAGCAGGTACGCAATCGCATCCCCACTAATCACAACCCGTTTTACTACTACGATAAAGCCATTATCTCGATAGATACGCTCAAGCAAGATGTCGAGTATCGCCATTACCTAGAGAGTGCATACTGGGACATCATAGTCATTGATGAAGCGCACAACGTAGCAGAACGTGGTTCACACTCGCAGCGCAGTAAGTTAGCCAAATTACTGGCTCGTCGTAGCGATACCTTAGTGATGCTTTCTGCAACGCCACACGATGGCAAGGCTGAAAGTTTCGCTAGCTTGATGAACATGCTGGACGCAACCGCCATTGCCAACCCTAGTGATTACAGTTACGACGATTTTAAAGATAAAAATCTAGTGGTGCGCCGTTTTAAGAAAGACGTCAAAGACCAAATGGTGGGTGAGTTTCCAGAACGGCACATTGACCGAGTCTATGCCAAAGCCAGCGCACAAGAAGAAGAGGTTTATCGTCGCTTAGTCGAAATGTCGCTGCGCAGCTTAGAGTCGGGTAACAAAGGCACCAAACTATTTAAAGTAACGCTTGAAAAGGCACTGTTTTCCAGCCCAATGGCTTGTTTGTCTACTGTTGAAAACCGCATAAAAAAATTAGAACAGAAGCTTAAGAACACTAGTGATGTCGATTATCAAGAAGACATTAATGAGCTTGAACATCTCGCATCCGCTTTGCGCAACGTCGATAAAGCCAGTTTTAGCAAGTACCAACAGTTACTTACGACGATGCAAAAAGATCTTCAGTGGAAGAAAAGCCAAACCGATGACCGCTTAGTGATCTTTACCGAAAGCATCAAAACCCTAGAGTTTCTGTATCAAAATCTGCAGCAAGATTTTGGTTTAGCTGTGGGAGCTATTGCCCAGTTACATGGTGGCATGTCAGACACGGATATCATGAGCGTCGTGGAGGAGTTTGGCAAAGAAAACTCGAAATTGCGCCTATTAGTCTGTTCTGATGTGGCATCAGAAGGTATCAACTTACATCACCTCAGCCACAAAATGGTCCACTTTGATGTGCCTTGGTCGTTGATGGTTTTCCAGCAGCGTAATGGCCGTATCGATCGCTATGGACAGAAACACCAGCCAGAAATCCGCTACCTGCTAACGCAAAGCGACAATCCCCGAATTAGCGGAGATACCCGCGTACTGGAAGTGCTGATCAATAAAGACGATCAGGCGCAGAAAAACATTGGTGATAGTTCGGAGTTTACTCGTGCGTATTCTCAAGAAGAAGAAGAAGCGCAAATTGCTGATCAGATGATGAGCGATGACATCAGCTTTGACCCTGCGGACTGGATTGACAACTTCTACAGCCAAAATAGTGAGCAGCAAGAAGAAGACCTGTTTGCAGGCTTCGCAAACGACGTGTCCAATGCGCAAGAAGGCGATGATACGGCCCAAGCTGTTTCCTTGTTTAAAGACGATATCGATTACTGTGAGCACGCGCTGAAGTATCTTAACCAGCAGGGACAAAAGCTCAAATACGAAGTGGACAACAAAGGTGTTGTTTCGTTATTTGCCCCTAAAGACCTGCGTCAGCGTTTTAAATTCTTACCTACGGAAATACAGCCCAAAGAAGAGAACAACCATACCCTCTATTTGAGTAACCGGCTTGATGTGATTAACCAGGAAATTATACGTTGTCGCAGTGAGCAAACGGCTTGGCCGAAAATCCAATATCTCTGGCCGATAAACCCGGTTTCACAGTGGCTGGGCGATAAAATGATGGGCGCGTTTGGTCGCCACCAAGCGCCAGTGCTGCGCATGCCTGCACTTTTCGAAAGCTATGAAGATCACTTTGTGCTTTCTGGCTTGTTTCCGAACCGTAAATCACACCCGGTAGTCAACCCATGGTTGGTGGTCAGTTTTGAGGACGGTGAACTCACGGGCATTGAGCGCTTTGAAGACTTTATTCAGCGTTACCCATTCCACCAGCAAGTGCTGTCTAATAAAGGCGGTGAACGCAGCCACGAGCGCCAAGAAGCGCTTTTAAGCCAAGCGATCGATGCAGTACGCCCATACTTGCTACAACTTCGTAATGAAAAAGAAGCCGAGTTAAATCAAAAGCTCAATCAGCAGATGGAAAAACTCGATAAGTTACGCGATAAGCAAATGAAGCAATTGGAGCTGGACTTTGGCGATAGCAAGCAAGCAGAAAAAATCGTTAATGACAAAAAAGCACAGCGCCAACGGGAAATTGAACAGATCTTCGATGAATATTTACGCTGGATCGAGGACACCATGACCACAGAAACCTCACCATACATTCAACTGGTGGCAGTATTAACCGGATCGGAAGGGCTATAACCATGGCATTGGTTGGTATTTACAACGAAAACGACTTTTACTCACACCATTATCTGAGCGAAGTGTTTGTCGGTGATATTCGTGGTGTATTAGAACAGTGGTTAGAAAAAGAAAACCAAGCCCGCGAAATTGAACGTGCGGAAAAAGAGCAAGGTGGTAAACCGCAGCGTGGCTATCGTGCACCTCACACCCAGCTGGCAAGTTATAGCGGTGAGTACTTTCGCGAGTTAAATCAGCATCTCAGTGTTAAAGACATCAACAAACGCCTTAGTAATCAGCGTGCGCGTTGGAGCCCCATCTTGCATGCGCTCGGGTTTGAGATAAAACCAACACAAGTCTTGCTAGAAAACGGTCAGCTACCGGTTTTGTCGGCTTATCAAGACCATCAAGGTTTGCCTCTGTTATGGATCCTCGAAGCCCATGATCCATCCATGGATGACTGCGCTGACCCACTGTCATTGCCCCTGTTATCACAGCAGTTAGAAGCACTCGAACCAGAACAGCGTAAGGTTCTATTAAAAACACAGCAAGGTGATGAGCTGAGTTGGCAGGACTTAATTTCGAAAAAAATCTTTAGCGCCCCGGAGCCACCTCGCTGGTTGCTGTTATTGGGCAATCGCCAATGCTTGTTGCTAGATCGTACCAAGTGGGCGCAAAACCGTTTGTTACGTTTTGATTTAGAAGAGATTCTTGGTCGTAAAGAGAGCGATACTCTCAAAGCGATGGCTGCTCTTTTGCATAAAGATTCCATCTGCCCACAGCAAGGTCAGAACCTACTGGATAATTTAGATGAAAGCTCACACAAGCATGCGTTTTCAGTATCCGAAGATCTCAAGTACGCGCTGCGTGAATCCATTGAGCTGTTGGGGGATGAAGCCGCAAAACAGCTGATTGAAAAAGGGTTTACCTACGACGGCAAAAACAACATTGATGCCAGCCAACTAAGCCTTGAATGCTTACGGTACATGTATCGCATGCTGTTTTTGTTCTATATCGAAGCAAGGCCAGAGCTAAAATACGCACCGACAAACTCCGATGTCTACCTCAAAGGGTACAGTTTAGAAGCACTACGCGATTTGGAAATGGTGGATCTCTCTACCGAAGAATCGCGCAATGGTCGCTATATTCACGACAGCTTGCAGATGCTATTTCGTCTCGTGGCCAAAGGCTTTGCTGGCAACAGCAAACAGAGCGATAGCGAGAGCAGCTTATTTGATGATATTCAGAAAAGTTTTGCCATCCGCAAACTTGAAAGTCACTTATTCGATGACGCGCGTATGCCGTATTTGGCGCGTGTGGTATTTCGTAACGAAACCTTACAGCGCGTGATCAAGTTAATGTCGTTAAGCCGCCCAGGAAAAGGCAAAGGCAAGCGTCGTGGCCGCATCTCTTACGCGCAGTTGGGGATTAACCAGTTGGGCGCCGTGTATGAAGCCTTGCTTTCCTACCGTGGCTTTTTTGCTCAAACCGACTTATATGAAGTGAAAAAAGCTGGGGAAGAGCTCAATGAGCTGGAAACAGGCTACTTTGTCAGTGCCGAGCAGTTGGCCGAATACCAAGATGATGAAAAGGTATTTCGCAAAGATGGCACCTTACTCAGCCACCCGAAAGGCAGCTTTATTTACCGCATGGCGGGGCGAGATCGTGAAAAATCGGCCTCGTACTACACCCCAGAAGTGCTCACTCAGTCATTGGTGAAATATGCGCTGAAAGAGCTGTATAAAGAGCAGCTCGAACCCCTCGCAACCGTTGCGGAACAGGCCGATAAAATCCTCACCATCAAAGTGTGTGAGCCAGCCATGGGCAGCGCGGCGTTCTTGAACGAAGCGATAAATCAGCTGGCTGAAAAGTACCTTGAGTTAAAACAACTGGCAGAAGATACCCGTATACCGCAAGAGCAATACACCCGAGAGCTGCAACGGGTAAAAATGTACATCGCCGATAACAACGTTTACGGTGTGGATTTAAACCCCGTCGCCGTCGAGCTGGCGGAAGTCTCGCTGTGGCTTAACGCCATTAGCGATGAAGCCTTTGTACCTTGGTTTGGCTATCAGCTTTACAATGGTAACTCATTAATTGGCGCACGCCGCCAGGTGTTTTCGACTGGCGACCTCACTTACACAAAAGCCAAAGACCCAAGCTGGTTAAACATCGAGCCAAAACGTTTAGGCCATAATGAAGCGCGCAGTCCGCATGAGGTTTATCACTACCTGCTGCCCGATAACGGTATGGCAAACTACAGTGATAAAGTGGTAAAAGCGCTTAAGCCAACAGAAATTGCCACCATCAATGCATGGCGCAAAACCTTTGTTCGCTCGTTTAGCATGGAAGAAAAAGATCAGCTAAAACGTATCTGCCAAAAAATTGATGAGCTATGGCAAGCGCATGTTGAGCAGCGCCGAAAAGAGCGCAATATCACCACCGATAACCTGCAAATTTGGCCAAACTCCGCGCGCTCAGCACAGCGTTCAAGTACCAACGATAAAGATAAGTTACTGAGTCAATCACAGCAGTCAGGTTCAGCCGTTTACCCGCGCTTAAAAATGGTGATGGATTACTGGTGTGCGCTGTGGTTTTGGCCAATGGAGAGTGCCGATGATCTGCCAAGCCGCGCGGAATACCTAGGTGAAATTGAGCAGGTACTCGAAGGCTATGCAGAAACAGCAAGTCTTAATCTTGTTGAATCTGGCTCTGGCCAACTAGGTATGTTCGATGAAATGGCAGAGTCTCAAACGCAAGATCTGTTTGCCACCAATAACAGCGGTACCGTCAATAAAGACTTCTTATATATGGTCTTCCCGCGTTTAGCGCTGGTGGATAAGCTGGCCGCGCGCTATAAATTTTTCCATTGGGAACTGGAATTTGCCGATATTTTTGCCGACCACGGCGGTTTTGATCTGATTCTTGGTAACCCACCTTGGTTGAGAGTGGAATGGCAAGAAAGCGGCATTATGGGTGATTTTGAGCCACAATTTGTATTGCGTAAGTTTTCCGCTTCCAAGCTAAATACTCTACGTGAAGAAATGCTGCTACAGATGCCTGCGCTAGAACATGCGTATTTTTCTGAATATGAAGAAGCATCAGCAACACAAAACTTTCTAAATAGTTTGGCGAACTATCCTGAGCTCAAGGGTAGTAAAGCGAATCTATATAAATGTTTTTTACCACTATCTTGGTCTATTGGAAGTAAAAATGGCACAGCGGGATTGTTGCATCCGGAAGGTGTATATGACGACCCCAATGGTGGTAGGTTGAGAGCTGAGATTTATAAACGATTGCGGCTACATGCTCAATTTCAAAATCAACATATGCTATTTCCAATAGGGCATCGAAATAAGTATAGCGTAAACATATTTACATCCCGAGAGAATGACACCGTCGATTTTATCAACGTGTCTAACTTGTTTTTACCAAAAACATTAGACTTATCAATCCACCATAATGGCTCAGGAATAGTAGGAGGAATTAAGAATGATGAGGGGAACTGGGATGAGAGTGGGCATAAAAATCGCTTATTAATTATTGATCAAGATACACTAAAATTGTTTTCTCAACTTTATGACGAAGAAGGAACCCCTTCGCTTGAAGCCAGATTGCCTGCTTTACATTCTACCCAATTACTGTCCGTTTTAGAAAAATTAGCCAGTCAGCCGAAAAAACTATCCTGTATAAGAAAAAGTTTCGTTACCACTCAACACTGGAACGAAGTGAACGCCCAAAAAGACGGAACAATAGAACGACAGACTTGTCATCCTGATCACACAGGTAGTTTTGTGTTATCTGGCCCACATTTTTATGTAGGCACGCCAGTCTATAAAACGCCAAGAGCAATTTGTACCGAAAAAGGGCATTACGATATTGTCGATCTCCAAACGATACCTGACAACTACCTCCCTCGTACCAACTATGTCCCAGCTTGCGATGAAGCAGAATATCTGCGACGTACCCCCAAAGTACCTTGGATAGATGAAGCCGATTTGGCCGCATGGCAGGAAAAGGGTGCAAAACCGGAAGAAATGCCAGAGCCAAGACCCGTGACAGATTACTATCGATTTGTGAATCGTGAAATGATAGGGCCATCTTCGGAGCGAACAATGATCTCAACGATAATTCCAAAAAGGGTTGGCCATATAAACACTTGTTTAGGAACGGTGTTTAAACGCCATGCTGACTTGTTGGATTATTTCGGTATGACGTTATCTGTTCCAATCGATTACCGCGTTAAAAGTACAGGAATGGGGCATGCTAATACAACGTTGATCAATCAGCTACCAGTTCTTTCAAATGATATTTATCGCGTGGCTATTCATTTGCGCTCTTTAGCTTTGGTTGCTTTAACAACAGCTTATCAAGAGTTGTGGGGTAAGTGCTTTAAAGCGCAGTTTGAGAATGAAACTTGGGCAAAAGAGGATTCTCGTCTTCCCAACCGTTTTTTTAGAAACCTAACCGCAGAATGGCGTCGCGATTGTGCACTACGTACCGATTACGCACGCCGCCAAGCCTTAGTTGAAATCGATGTGCTGGTAGCAATGGCGTTGGGTATGACTTTGGAAGAGCTCAAAACCATCTACCGTGTTCAGTTCCCAGTAATGCGTCAATACGAGGCGGATACTTGGTACGACCGAACTGGCCGTATTGTGTTTACCGCCTCAAAAGGTTTGGTGGGCGTAGGTTTAGACCGTAAGTTTAATAAGAAAAACGGGTTTACCCTCTCGATTGAAGATGGCGTGTTTGCCGATAAAACCAGCGGGCAGGGCAGTGCAGCCGAGCCGTGGACGCAGAGCAATGTAGCGCTCGGTTGGGAAGATATTCGCGAACTGAAATCCGGCAAGGTTTACAAAACTTACATGGATGACACGCAACCCGGCGGGCCGGTTGAACGCACTATTGAATACATCGCCCCATTCGACAAGTGCGACCGTGAGCAAGACTACGAAACCGCATGGGCGGTGTTTAGTGAGCGTTTTGCCTAGTTGAAGCTCAGTTAGACATTCGCTGAATAATGTAGGCAAGAGCGCCGAGGCTTCGACCACGGCGCTCGAACCGCCGAATCACTTGCATTTAGCCAATAGAATAACGAAAGAAACCATCGTGAGAAAATAGCGCCGCGAGAAAACAGCGCGAGAAAAGAATGCAAAAAACAATGCAAAAAGGACAGTGAAACCATGTTACCGTCAGTGGTGAGTGACCAAGTCGCAAGCAGCGTCAAAAAATACGTAAAATCCGCCTTTACCATGAACAGCCCATGCTTTGAAAGCGAAGATAACTCGATGATCGATAGCTTTTTAAACGAGCGCGATAATCTGGTCAAAGGCCCTTATTTATCCATTCAGTTGCCTTTTCGGCAAAGCGCGCTGGCGCTGAATTTTTTTTCGCAAGTACGCTTACCTTTTCCGCCCTACGCACACCAAGCGGTTGCTTATCAGCGCCTTGGTGGTGACAACCCACAGGCCACCTTGGTCGCAACCGGCACGGGCTCGGGTAAAACGGAATGTTTTCTTTACCCTATTTTGAATCACTGTGCAGCAAGCAACCAGCCGGGGGTGAAAGCGATCGTCATATACCCGATGAATGCGCTGGCAACTGACCAAGCTAAACGTTTTGCAGAAACGGTGTACAACAATGCGGGCTTAAAAGGCAAAGTCACGGTCGGCTTGTTTGTTGGCGGTGGCGATGGTCAAGGCAGCGTTGTCATGAGTAAAGATGGCGTGATCACCAGCAAAGAGCATTTGCGCAATACCCCCCCCGATATTTTGCTCACCAACTACAAAATGCTCGACTATTTGCTGATGCGCCCTGAAGATCAATCGCTGTGGCTACATAACCAACCGGGCACATTAAAGTACTTGGTGGTGGATGAACTGCACACCTTTGATGGCGCTCAAGGTTCGGACTTGGCTTGTTTGATCCGCCGTTTAAAGTTCCACTTAAGCGTGGATAACCAAGGCTTTGCGTGTGTTGGCACCTCAGCGACTGTCGGTGATGATTTAGCCCCATTGCTGGAATACGCCAGCACCATTTTTGATGCACCGTTTGATGAAAGCGCCGTGGTACGAGAAGACCGTTATCGCCACGATGAATATTTACAGGCTCATCAAGCACAAGTGTTTAACTCACCGAGTTATGAGCAGCTCTCGTTGCTTGATGCCTCTCAGTTCGCCGATGAAGTCGCCTATTTAAATCAGCAGTTAGCGCTGTGGTTTCCCGAGCATAACTTAGCCTTGCCAGACGATCTCGATTCGGATGAAGGGCGAGCCGTGCGCATCGCATTAGGGGAGGCTCTGCTTACACATCAGTTTTTCCATTCACTACTGGGATTGCTGGATGGCAAAATTCGCGCGCTGGATGTGCTGGTGAATGAACTCGACCGAAGTTTGTCACTCGGATATCAAGCCACGTTGCAGTTGTTGCAGAGTTTTATTGCTTTGGTGTCGATAGCGCGCCGAGGGATAGATGAACCGCCAGAGGTCGAGCAAGAACGAATCGCACTGGGCAAAGCGCGCCCCGTGCTGCCATTTTTGCAAGTGCGTTACCAAATTTGGCTGCGCGAGCTACGCCGTTTGGTGGCACAAATCCATCCGAAGCCGGTGCTGCGTTTTAGTGATGATTTGGCGTTTCACGAAGGCGAGCAACATATGCCAGTGATCCACTGCCGTGACTGTCATGCAACAGGGTGGGGTAGTTATGGCGATGGCTACAGCGATCAGCTCGAGAACGATTTGGAGGTGTTCTACCGCTTGTTCTTCGCTCGTCATCAAGGCGTGCGCGTGTTATTCCCCATCAACGAAGGTGAAGATATTCCGGCCAAAGGGCTTATTCGACGCGTTTGCCCAACCTGCCTAACCTTAAATTCGGACAGCGCCCCGATCCACTGTGGTCATGAGCAAGACGCACTGATCCGTGTGTTTATCCCAGATTTGGTAAAAACAACCGAAACTAAAGGCCCACACTTTGACAATCAGTGCCCTTATTGTCATAGCAAAAATGGCCTGAGCATTATTGGTGCGCAATCCGCGACACTGTCGAGTGTTGCTATCAATCAGCTTTATGCTAGCCGTTTCAACGACAATAAAAAACTCATCACCTTCTCTGACTCGGTCCAAGACGCCGCTCACCGAGCGGGTTTCTTTGCTGCACGTACTTGGCCGTTAATGGTGCGAGGACATATCGCCACCGTTGCGCAGCAATTTGAAGGGCTTGATCTGGCGAGCTTCGCCACGAAAGTGACACAAGAAGCCCAAGCTAAACTCGTGACTCCTGAATCGTTTGTCGCAACGTTTACGGCGCCGAATATGGAATGGTTAAACGATTATCGCGAGCTGGTGGAAGGAAACGATGCCGCCACATTACCCACCAATAGCAATTTGCCAGATTTAGTGGCGAAACGACTTAATTGGGAAGTGCATTCAGAATTTGGCTTGCGAGCAGCGATTGGCCGAACCCTTGAGCGCACTGGCGAGGTGAGTGTCGATGTGTGCAGTGATGAATTGGTCGCACTTTGTTCAAAGCTGCATGCTGAACTGGTTGATGAACTGGGGAATGAGTTCAGCGGAGTGAACGATCAACATCTGCTGCATTTCTGTTTGGGCGTACTACACCGCATGCGTTTGAAAGGGGCGATAAATCATTCAGCCTTACAACACTACATTCAAGACGCTGGCGAAACCTACTATCTAACTAAAATTGACCGCCTAACTTCGAAATTTATGCCCAACTGGAGTGACAGAACGCGCACCCCTCAATTTTTGTCGTTTGGTAAGATCCAACGCTTTGATAATTTGTTTGGTTCTAAACATCACCACAGTTGGTACCAAACCTGGCTTAACAAATGTTTGGGTAATCAGCACAACGTGATGATCTCCTCGCATACCCAGACGATTTATAGCCGATTAATGCATGCGCTACGCAAAGCGGGCATCATTGTTCAATTTGATGTCAAAGGTAGTGAAGTCTGGGGCTTGCAACCTGAAAGTCTTAAGCTGACGACCAATTTACAAGCAATCGGTTGTGACCGTTGTACCGAACGTTTGGTGGTCGCTAAAACTGCCTATGCCAGTTGGTATGCTCAACCTTGTCATAATGATTGCTGTCAAGGGCGCTATACGCGCGATCTGCCGCTTGCGGAAAAAGAGTGGCATTTTGCACAAACACACCGTGTCAATGCCAGTGAACACACCGGCTTACTTGAGCGTGATGTGCGTGAACAAGTTGAAAACTCATTTATCAAAGGGCAATCAAGCTGGGCTGTGAACTTGCTCTCCTCGACGCCGACGCTTGAAATGGGTATCGATATTGGTGGATTGTCATCAGTGCTGCTTTGCTCAGTACCACCAGCGCAAGCGAACTATTTACAACGTATCGGCCGCGCAGGGCGAAAGGACGGTAATGCCTTTAACATGACTGTCGCAGAAGGTAATCCGCACGATCTTTTTTATTATCAAGAACCATTGGAAATGATGGCGGGCAGTGTCACTGCACCGGGTGTCTATCTTGATGCTTCGGCCATTTTGGAACGTCAGTTAACGGCGTTTTGTATGGACCGTTGGATTAAAACAGGTGTGACCAGTAGTGCGATTCCTAAGCGAGTAAAACAGATGTTGGATGCGACAGAAAGTGGCCAGCGCGATCTATATCCATACAATTTCCTCACTTTTGTTAAAGGTAAACAGCAGGAGTTGTTTGATCTCTTCATCTCTATTTTCCACAGCCTATCGCCAAACTCAGTTGATAAGTTACGTGCCTTTATGTTTGGCAGTAATGTCGCTTACAGCTTAGAAAGCAAAATTGAGCAGTCATTGAGCCATTTGGCGACTGACCGTAAATCGTTGCGCAGTCGCGCCGAAAAACTCAAACGTAGTATTGATAAATTGAAGTTGTCGCCAGTTAAAGACCTCAATTTTGAATCTGAACTCAATGAGTTAGAAAACGAGCGCAATGCGCTGTTGGCGCTGATTCGAGAGATTAACGGGAAAAATACTCTCAACTTTATGACGGATGAGGGCTTACTGCCGAACTATGCATTCCCTGAAGCGGGCGTTACGCTTCGCTCAGTGCTTTGGCGTAAAAAGGACACCATTGAAACGGAAGATGGCTCAAGCCAATACGTGACACGTACCTTTGAGTACGAGCGTCCGGCAGCGGCCGCGCTTTCTGAGCTTGCACCAACGAGCCATTTTTACGCGGGTGGGCATAAAGTTGAAATCGAACAAATTGACATGAAGGTGTCTGAGCCTGAGACATGGCGAGTTTGTAGCCACTGTAACTATAGTGAGCGCATTGAGGCCGATCAGCATTCTTTCTGTCCCAAATGTGGCCATTCCGGTTGGGGGGATGCAGAGCAGAAAATTCGCATGCTGAAACTCAGACAGGTTTATGCGCGTTCTAGCTCGCGTGACTCAAAAATTGCTGACGATGCTGACACTCGTACTCCAGCGTTTTTCCAACGACAAATGTTGGTGAACTTCATGCCGCAAGATGTCGCTTACGCTTACCACATTCCTAATAAAGAAATGCCTTTTGGTTTTGAATTCTTAAACCGAGTGACGTTGCGAGATATTAACTTTGGTAGTGCATCTGATGAAGGGGAAGAGTTCTACGTTGCAGGAGAGAAGAAAAAGAAAACAGGCTTTAAGGTGTGCAGTGACTGTGGCTTTGTACAAAAAAACTATGGCCAACCAACGCACGAAATCGCCTGTAAATACCGAAATTCTCCTGAAGAGGCGCGTTATGAGGACGTTTTGTATCTTTATCGCGAGCTTGAATCTGAGGCCATTCGAATTTTGTTGCCCGTGAGTAACTATGGGTTAGGTGAAGTCACGGAGTCTTCTTTGGCTGCTGCGTTGCAATTGGGGATGAAAAAATACTTTAAGGGCAGTGTCGATCATCTAAAAGGCACGATTTATAAAGAACCGGCAGATGCAGGTGAAAGCTATCGTTATTACTTAGTCATTTATGATTCAGTGCCTGGAGGTACAGGGGCTCTTAAAGAATTAATGCAGGAGCCTGACAACCTAATCGCCCTGCTATCGATGGCGCTGGAGGTCATTGAACATTGTGCCTGCGCCTCGGAAGGTAAGGATGGTTGTTACCACTGTGTTTATGCTTACCGTGATCGCAACAAAATGCGCTCAATTTCCCGTGAACATGCGCGTAAGTTGCTCAGAGCTATCATCGATAATAAAGACAAGCTGATCAGTATTAAGAGCGTTTCAGATATTGAAATTGATGGCGTAGTGGAGTCTGAACTTGAACGGCTATTTATTGAAACCTTGAAAGGGCTTGCCAAAGAGTTTGTGGTAACCAAAGAGTTTTTCCATAACCGCTCGTCTTGGTTTATCGCGTCAAAAATTAACTCTGATGTCTTTTGGCATTTGGTTCCGCAAGTCGAACTCGGTTCAAACGACGGCGTTTATATAGAAACTCGTCCTGATTTTGTTTTGTATCCCGCATCTCAGATGGCTGGTGTGAAACCTTTAGCCATTTATCTTGATGGTTTCGCGTTCCACAAAAAAATAGTGTTTGACGATGTAGCTAAGCGTAATGCAGTGCGTGATAGCGGGCGCTATAACACGTGGACACTAGGCTGGCATGATATTGTTCAAAGTGATAAGAGTAAATTGAAAGAGTTTTTTGGTTTGCATCGCCAAGAAATTCAACCTAAAGAAGCGTTGTATCCTAAGTTCATCGAGCGTAATTACCAAACATTGCGCAGCGTTTATGAAGGGGAAAATAACTTTAGTTTGCTGAAAAAATGGTTACATCAACCCATCGAAACATCCGTATTTTTCCGTCAAGCTTCGACGGCGAACTGCTTCTATTGGCTAGCGTTCAATAAGTCACGAGACTTATCGGTGAAAGCGAAGTTTGAATACGAAATGCGTGAAAATAGCGCCTCGAGTCGCTTTAGCGAACTCTGTATGGATACGCCATATCTGTTCGGTGGTTTACTTGATTCAGTTGGCACTTCACAAAGGTTAGTGGAAATTGCAACTGTTTTTCCTGTTGAGTCATATGCTTATGTGCTGAAAGATGCAGTGAAAGGTCAAACACCTTTCGAGTATGTTGAAGCAAATATACGTTTGCACATTTGCTTTGATGATCGTGACATTCACGATGAGCACTTTGAAGCGTACCTCGCGGGCTTTTGGAAGCTGGTGAATATCGGCCAGTTTATGCGTGATTTTTCCTGCACTTCCCGTGTACTGCTCCAAGACGACGTGAATGACGGTACACTGATGCCGAATCAAACCGCCTCTGTTACCGTAAATTCGCCATCTTCGGTGGGCGGAGCGGATGAAGAATGGCAGCTTATTATTGAGCATCAACTGCTAGAGCCGGAGGTTATTGAAGCGATGATGGCAAAATCCCTCAGTGCTCCTGAGGTTGGCTATGAGTTAACAAGCGAAGAAGGCGAAATTTTGGCTGAGGCAGAATTGGCTTGGCCGAGTAGTCAAGTTGCCTTGTTGTTGCCTGAGCAGCAAGAGGCGGTAGATCTATTTGAATCAAAGGGGTGGTTCGTCATTGTTGGCGCATTAAATGAAACCGTCTTTGAGCAGCTAAATTTAAAATTAAAACATAATGATAGGTAACCACAATGTCAGGTATGGATACTCCAAAAATTGCAATTGCATCCGATTTTTTGCTCTCTTTTGCTGCGATTCCCAAAGCACAACAAAAGAAGGTGCAAGAGTTTTTGAGCAAGTTTCGTGAAAACCCCACAAGCTCTGCGATTAATTATGAAAAAATCCGTGATGCGAAAAGTAAGAATGTGCATTCGGTAAGAATCGATCAAGCTTATCGAGGCATTGTTCTTAAACCAGAAAAAGGCAACGTTTACATGTTGATGTTTGTTGCTTTGCATGATGATGCTTATGATTGGGCTCGTACTCATCGCTGCGAAATTCACCCGTCAACAGGCGCCATTCAGATTATTGATGTTTCTAATGTGGAAGCTGAGATTGTTGAGCCGACACAAGGGATTTCTTCGCAAAACTCACCACTTTTTGCACAGTTTAAAGAAAAGCAAATTCTCGCGCTTGGTGTACCAGAAAGTTTTATCCAACGTGTGATGTCAATTGCGACTGAGAAACAACTTGAACAGTTGGAAGAGAGTTTGCCAACTGAAGCCTTTGAGGCATTGTTTATGTTGGCCGCTGGAGACGACTATGAATCTGTTTATAACACCTATAACGACCAAATTAATGGCGATGTTGAGATTGATGTAGAAGACTTTGATGCGGCGTTGCAACGAGCCGTTACTCTGCGCTCTTTCAAAGTGGTTACCGATGACCTTGAACTCCAAAAGATGCTTAATGCACCGTTGGAACAATGGCGAGTATTCTTGCACCCAAGCCAACGAAAGTTGGTTGCACTAGAGGCTAAAGGTCCAACCCGAGTGCTCGGCGGTGCAGGGACAGGGAAAACTGTAGTGGCGATGCATCGCGCTGTCCATTTGGCGAAGAAGCTTATTTTAGAACAGAGTAATCGTAAGATCTTATTAACGACTTTTACCAAAAATTTAGCCTCTGATATTAAAGCAAACATCAAAAAAATAGCAACAGATGAACAATTGGCACGAATTGAAGTCGTCAACATTGATGGCTGGGTTTCTCGTCTGTTGAAGCAGTTTAAATATGACTACAAAGTAGTGTATGAGGGTGATGCTAAACGAAAAAAATGTTGGGATATCGCTGTTAGCCAAGCGCCTGCCGAGCCGTATTTCCCAGATTCTTTTTATCAAGAAGAATGGCGCCTGATTGTTCAAGCAAATGGGATTAAAACCAAGCAAGAGTATTTAAAGGTAAGCCGTGTTGGGCGAGGTACCTCATTGAGCCGTTTGCAGCGCTCTCTCGTTTGGCCTGTTTTCGAAGAATATCGAAACCAACTTAACCGAAATCAAATTCGAGAAATTAATGATGCGATGTTAGACGCGATGGCGCTCATTAATGAGCAACAACTCGTTCTTCCATATAGTTCGATCATCGTCGATGAAGCTCAGGATATGGGGAGTCAAGCTTTCACGCTACTGAGAAGTATCGTGCCAGAACAAGAGAATGACCTATTTATTGTTGGTGATGGCCACCAGCGCATTTATCGCAATAAGGTGGTACTTGGCCGTTGCGGCATCAATGTTCGTGGACGTCGTTCTCAAAAGTTAAAGATTAACTATCGTACCACTGAGGAAACCCGTCGATTTGCCACAGCTATTTTAGAAAATGTGCCAGTCGATGATCTTGATGGTGACTTTGATAAATCGAGTGACTATTTATCTCTTTTCCATGGTGATTTGCCAATTGTGCAAGCGTGTACCAGTTTCGATGAGGAGTGTGGCTTCATACGCAAGCAGATAGAATCGCTTATTGAATGTGGTGTGCCGTTGAAGAATATTTGTATTGTATCGCGAACGAACGCACTTCGTGACAACTACAAAAGCGCTTTTGAACAAGCTGGATTCGATTCTTACTCGCTCTCTTCAGAGAGTTCTGACAACGATAAACCAGGGCTTCGTTTTGCTACGATGCACCGAGTTAAAGGGCTCGAGTTTCAATATATTTTCATTGCAGGCGCAAACGAAGGTGTCATCCCATTGCAAATGGCTATTACCGAAGATCCTGTCGAAAAACGCGATTACGATTTCAACGAAAGAGCGCTATTACACGTTGCTGCAACAAGAGCAATAAAGGGTCTCGTCGTTACATCGTCAGGACAACTAAGCCCTTACTTGATTTAGTTATCTTTATAATTGCCCAGATATCAATTTGAGCTTGTTTAAAATTGTGCTTCACATAGGGTATGTGAAGCCATGTTTTGGATATCTCGCCTGTATGTGGTGGAGTACTTCTCTCACGAAAGGCCATATGAGTGATTTTCCATTCTATTCAACAACCAAGTAAAGGGAGAATAGTTGCATAAATTTATTATCTATTTTGACTCAGGTAGCTATAGAAAACCTTCACACTATCGTGTCGGAGGTTCCCTATGTTCAAAAACCTATTTTTTCAAGCCAAAGCACTTCCAGAGCTGTCATCACAACTGGATGCGGAAATTCCACGCTACCCGCCATTCCTGAAGGGGTTGCCAGCTGCGTCACCTGAAGATTTGCAGTCCACACAAGACGAGCTAATTGCCAAACTGCGCCAGATACTTGGCTTTAACCAGCGTGATTTTCAAAGGCTAATTCAGCCCTGCATTGATCATCTGGCTGCTTATGTTCATTTGTTGCCAGCTTCTGAGCATCATCATCACAGTGGCGCTGGTGGTTTATTACGTCATTCTTTGGAAGTTGCTTTCTGGGCGGCACAAGCTGCTGAAGGGATCATCTTTGTTGCCAGTGGCACACCGGTTGAGAAAAAAGAGCTTGAACCAAGGTGGCGTGTTGCGGCGGCTCTTGGCGGTTTGTTCCATGATATTGGTAAGCCTGTTTCAGATTTGTCCATCACAGACGAAGATGGACGCTATCAGTGGAACCCTTTTTTACAAACCTTATCCCAGTGGGCCACTAATAACCGCATTGAACGCTATTTCATTCGCTGGCGCGACGGACGGTGCAAGCGGCACGAGCAATTTTCAATTCTGGTGTTAAACCGGGTGATGACACCTGAGTTGCTCGCCTGGTTAACCCAGCCGGGCCCTGAGATTTTGCAAGCCATGTTGGAAGCAATTGGCAATACCGATCCCGAGCATGTCCTGTCTAAATTGGTTATTGAAGCTGACCAAACCAGTGTCCAGCGAGACCTGAAAGCTCAACGAATTTCCGTTGACGACAATGCCCTTGGTGTCCCAGTCGAACGCTATTTACTTGATGCCATGAGGCGATTGCTTGCCAGTTCCCAGTGGTTGGTCAATCAGCGAGATGCGAGAGTCTGGGTACGAAAATCGAATCAATCAACCAATCTTTACCTGGTCTGGAAAAGCGCGGCTAAGGACATCATTGAGCTTTTGGCCAAAGACAAGATACCTGGCATCCCAAGAGATCCCGATACCCTTGCGGACATCCTCATTGAGAGAGGATTGGCCACTAAATCCGGCTCAAATGAGCGATATGAAAGCCTTGCCCCTGAAGTGCTGATCAAAGACGACAAGCCAATCTGGTTACCCATGCTGCATATTTCTGAGACCGATTTATTGTTCAGCTCGAATGTACCAAGTGGTGTGACACTGTTTAGTAAACCTGAGTGGGAAGCAACACAACAAACACAAGCAGAGCCTCAGAGTCGTTCCAGTGAGCATCCAGGCTTGTCTGAAGCGTCATCATCAATTGAACATAGTAGTTCGGCACAGTCACCATCGACAAACTCGTCCGAACAAGATGATGAACTTCGTCATGCCAGTGATGTTAATAACCCCCAGGCAACTGAAAATGCTCCAGGTGATGAATGCGAAAAGCCTAACAATTCATATGATGGCGCTATCGCAGATAACGTAAATCAGCAAAACGAAGCAGCATTGAATCTACCTGAATCTTTGGCGTGGCTCCCAGAGGCCAGCAGTGCGTTGGTTGTGGTTGGTGAGCAAGTCCTGATCCGTTATCCCGATGCAGTAAGGCCTTGGTGTGCTCCTCGAAAACTGCTTGCTGAACTCAGTCGATTAGACTGGCTTGAACTAGATCCTGCAAACCCGACTCGTAAGGCCAGAACTGTGACTACGAATGATGGCGTTCAGGAGCAAGGGTTACTTCTGAAGGTATCGATTTCTAAAAGGCTAATTGCACTGATAGACATCTCCAAACAAGACACAGAACCGGCGACAGCAATTCAGAACGAAGAGGCTTTACAGCGTCCGAGTCGAACTAAGACAACTAATGCCCAAGCAAAAGAGCCCGCCACAAGAGCGGAGCGAAAGCAAAAGCCGATTGCGCCCAATGCGAAATCGAGTACAGACCCCAAATACGTGCAGCGCCAACAGATGGTTAATTTTGTGAAAGATTTGCCCATCTTACTGACCGATGGTGATTACCCAGACGTGGATCATAGTGCCGATGGTATTCGCGTCACGATTCAAACCTTACGCCAAGTCGCCAATGCGCATGGCATTCCAGCCGGACAGCTGCTTCGGGGGATCTCGGCCAGTGACGAATGCCAGTTTGATGAGGGGGAAACGGTTCTGTTTACCGCTCACGCTAAACGTTAATCCATTTGAACTTAAGTGGATTGCAAACGGTTATTTTGCGGAGCATGAATGAAAGAAAACGCATACGAAATGCCCTGGCGCACGAACTATGAGGCCATGGCAGCAGCAGGTTGGCTGGTTGGGGCCACTGGGGCGATTGCCGCAGAAATGCTGACAGAGTTACCGCCCGAACCATTTTGGTGGATGACAGGGATTTCCTCGGGCATGGCGTTGTATCGCCTGCCTGAGGCTTACCGTCTTTATAAGTTGCAGAAGGGGCTAAAAGGCAAACCATTGGCATTTATGGCGCTGTCGCATTTGCAAAAGGTAATGGCAAAACATCCTGATGAATTGTGGTTAGGTTATGGCTTTGAGTGGGACCAACGCCATGCTCAACGTGCTTATGAAATCTTAAAGCGGGATAAGCAAACCTTGCTTAACCAAGGTCACGGCAAGCAAATGGGTTCGACCTGGATTCATGGTGTCGAGCCCAAAGAAGAAGATGTGTACCAGCCAGTTGGTCACACTGAGGGGCATACCTTAATAGTTGGTACGACCGGTGCCGGAAAAACCCGATGCTTTGATGCGATGATCACTCAGGCCATTTTGCGCAATGAAGCCGTGATAATTATTGACCCCAAGGGAGACAAAGAACTTAAGGATAATGCACAGCGAGCCTGTATTGCCGCCGGTAGTCCTGAGCGCTTTGTGTATTTTCATCCGGGTTTTCCAGAGCATTCAGTACGTCTTAATCCCCTGAGAAACTTTAACCGGGGCACTGAAATTGCCAGCCGAATTGCGGCCTTAATCCCATCCGAAACCGGTGCTGATCCATTTAAAGCCTTTGGCCAAATGGCACTGAACAACATCGTGCAAGGTTTGTTGCTTACTTCACAGCGTCCTGATCTGAAAACACTGAGACGATTCTTGGAAGGTGGCCCAGAGGGCTTGGTAGTAAAAGCCGTCACAGCCTGGGGGGAGCAGGTGTATCCGAACTTTAGTGTGGAGATTAAACGCTTTACTGAAAAGGCCAATACCTTGGCTAAACAAGCCATGGCGATGCTGCTTTTTTACTACGAACGCATTCAGCCCGTTGCCGCCAATACTGATTTGGAAGGCCTTTTGAGCATGTTTGAACATGACAGAACCCACTATTCCAAGATGGTGGCTTCACTGATGCCGGTGCTCAATATGCTCACTTCAAGTGAACTTGGCCCACTGCTATCACCGATTGCAAACGATGTGAATGACAGCCGGTTAATTACGGATTCTGGCCGTATTATCAACAATGCCCAAGTGGCGTATATCGGCTTGGATTCATTGACTGACGCCATGGTTGGCAGCGCCATCGGTTCGTTGCTTTTATCCGATCTCACCGCCGTGGCCGGTGACCGCTATAACTATGGTGTTGATAATCGTCCCGTAAATATCTTCATCGATGAGGCGGCTGAAGTCGTCAACGATCCCTTCATTCAACTGCTCAACAAAGGCCGTGGCGCAAAAATGCGTTGCGTGATTGCTACTCAGACCTTTGCTGACTTTGCAGCTCGTACAGGCAGCGAAGCTAAGGCTCGCCAGGTGTTAGGTAACATCAACAACCTGATAGCCCTTCGGGTGATGGACGCCGAAACGCAGCAGTACATTACCGACAATCTGCCTAAGACTCGGTTGCAGTACATTATGCAAACTCAAGGTATGTCGTCCAACTCGGACAGCCCCGCGTTGTTTACCGGCAATCATGGCGAACGCTTGATGGAGGAAGAAGGCGATATGTTTCCACCGCAGTTATTAGGCCAGCTCCCCAACCTAGAGTACATCGCCAAGCTTTCAGGTGGCCGCGTGATCAAAGGCCGCATTCCTATTTTAACCAGCTCTACACAGGCAGCATAAGGAGTCTGTATGCATCATTCTGTCTGTCTGAAAATGACAACACTTACCAGTAAAGAAATGCTCGCTCAGTGGCAGCAACATAACCCCCAGTTCAAGGAAACCTTAAGACTGCTTGAAACAGACTGGCCTCATGCTTTGGCCTCGGTGTATTGCTTGGCGGACTACTTGACGGATGCGTTCACGTTAGATGGCCATTCCATCTTTGATTTGTGTCTGTGTAATGGCTTGGGCAGTTATGAAGAAGTCAGTTGTGATGATGATAGTGTACGCCTTTGGCATTTCATTGAGGCACTGACCTGGACTGCCGCCAGTGCTTTAACGGGGATTCGCCTGCGTGATCCTGACCATTTCGAGTGGGCCGCCGTGGATGGTGTGTATTTCCACACCTGGATTCGTAATCGTCTTAATCGGATGGCGTATCTGGCAGAAGGACGCATCGAGGTGCGTTATGTCAGTGGCCATACATCGACAAAGCGGCTTCAACAAGTGATTAAAGCCCGGATTATGACGCCAACCGTTGCAGCCATGCTGGCCCGAGTAGAAGAGGATGTTTGGCATGAGCAAGCATAAGTCGGTTTGGCTGCTGTGTCTGGCACTGATGCTGGAGATTATTGCCATTGGCGTGTTAGTGCCTGGTGATTGGACTGGCCGGGTTATTAGTAAAGAGAAGCAGATGATCCAAAACCAATTGGGCGCACAAACAAGCTATTGGATTGGTCAAACTAGCCATGGCTGGTATCAGTCATGGATTGTGGATACGCAGATGGAGCAATCTGTGCGTGATTTTCTAATCCCCACAGAAGAACAACGACTTCGTTCTAAAGGGATGGAGAACATGGGAGGCTTTTGGTTTGTATGGGTAGAAGACCGTATTCAGGCATTTTTTGATGTGTTGTACCAAGTGTTCACTCGATTTGCTTTGCTGATGGTCTGGTTGCCCTTTGCGCTTATACTCATGTTACCGGCACTGTGGGACGGCTTAATGACCTGGAAGATTAAGAAAACAACCTTTGATTTTTCGAGCCCTATCATTCACCGCTACAGCATGATTATCCTGGGCTCAGGCGTCATTTTGCTGTTTATGGGATTGTTCGCCCCGCTGGCTATTCCACCGTTGGTGCTACCGTCGCTGATCATCGGCTTGGCATTGATGGCAGGGTTGGCGTTAAGTCACTTGCAGAAGAAGATATGAGGCCTGTCAGGCCTCATCTTGTAGAGCTAAAACCTCACGCCTACGGTATTGCCGTTCTCGTCTTCAGCAGGCAAATGGTAAGTATCAATAAGGTGGCCTTGAAGCCAAATATATTGCGGCATCCAAAACGAGTACTGTCGTATAAGAGCCAATACTTCTTTCAGCGGTTTGTTTGCATGAGGCTCGGCAAGACGGAAGTACATGAATGAGCAATAATCTCGAAAATACTCATGAAGCTCTGAATCCGATAGCGTTTCTTTTAGCGGCCTGTTTTGTTCGTCGTCCTCATCAGGGGAATTGGCATAAATTTCGAATAGCTGCTTTTCAGTGAGCATCTCCAAGAAGTGGTCTTCAATTAAAATTCCATCACTGGTATCGACATCCATACCATCTTTGACATCAAAAGCCATGACACATCCTGAAGATAATGCCACTTCTGTTGGTTTCAGTACGTCATTAGCTTGTACAACCTGATGCCAATGATTAAAACCAACAGAGATTGCAATTTCATCGAGTGCTTGAGTGTGTGGAATAGATTTTTCACGTTTAAGCTTTCGTGCTTTTTGCTTTAAACGTTCAACCGTGGCAGAGGAAATGATTTTAGTAATTTGCATTGAGTTTCTCCTATTAGCGAATACGGTGCCCACTGCCGAGGTCGCAGAAAAAACCTAAGCAAAAAATAAATTTGATATGCATGTCGTCCCGTCCGGGTTTGCTAAAGTGGGCAGCTGGTCTCGACACGACCAATATCCCCATCATATCAACCGCATCAAAAAGATCAATTGTTAGTATTGTCTGAGTAGAACCCTCAAAACCTTCAAGAATTCGGCATCTAGCTGACCACTGAACCTGCCAATCCCAAGGCATCCTTCACTTCTCAATTCAAACAACGAGGAGTGACTATGGAACCTGTGAGTATTCCGTCCTATATCGATGACCCGCCGCACTTCCTGCTTTGGAGTGCCGATGAGATGGCTCCCATTCTGTTGGGGCTAGTGATCGGCATTTTTACCGGTAATGCCTTGGTTTTATGCCTGTTGGGGTTGGTGACAACCAAGCTCTATCGGCGTTTTCGTGATGGTCGCCCAGATGGTTTTATTCTTCACGCCATCTACTGGGCCGGGCTGTTGCCAACCAAAGCCAAGACAATCCCTAACCCATTTATCAGGAGCTATCTGCCGTGAAGTTCGACGTGTTTTTAAAATCATGGCAAGGCACGCAATTAGAGAACCGATGGCAACGGTTCCTGATTGCGGTGCTGGTGCTATCTAACTTGCTGCTTGCGGTAGCGGCATTTTCTCGCAATACCGTGGTGGCCATTCAACCACCAACCTTGTCTGAAACGGCTGAAGTGTCACGAAACCAGGCCACTCAGCCTTACCTGGAATCTTGGGGACTCTACCTGGCTGAGCTTATGGGCAACGTGACGCCGGGCAATGTGTCCTTTATCCGGGTTGCTATCGAGCCGCTACTTTCACCTGCGGTGTACCAGCAAGTGGTCGATGCACTGGAGATTCAGGCAAGACAGATCCGTGAAGACCGAGTCACGCTCAAATTCCAACCCAGACAAGTGGAGTATGAGTATGAAACCGGCCATGTCTTTGTGACCGGTTATTCCTTGGTCTCTGGACCATCTGGAGATGAGCAGCGCCAAACTCGCACCTATGAGTTTGATATCGATATTGAGCAATACCGTCCAAAACTTAGCTGGATGGATACGTATGAAGGGCAAGCTAGAACGAAGCGAGTTCGTGAAAAGTTGACCCAAGAGCAAAACCGGAGGGTGAATGATGCGAACCAAAATTAGTCGATGGATGACACCAAGCTTAATCGCAATTAGCTTGAGTGGCGTCCTGTTATCACAAGCGTCGTATGCAGACGTGGAATTGCCGATTGTGCCAGCCAGTGTGATGAAGCAGTCTGCTACTGCAAATCCACCGACTCAAACCAATACGGCTTCAACGGATGTGCCAACAACGCTGCTGATGACACCGGGGATTAATGAACTGATCCCTGTAGCACTTGGCCATCTGAACCGGATTGTGACGCCGTTTGAATCGCCTCAGGTAAGAACAACCAGTGATGCTCAGACGCAAATCAAGGGGAATGTTGTATATGTGGCCACGGACAAAGAATCACCGGTTTCACTTTACATCACTCCGCCTGGTCAGGAAGCGCCCGCATTATCAGTCACCTTAGTACCTCGTCGTATTCCACCGCGTGAAATCACCTTAGCTATTGATGGTCAGCAGTGGCCTATTAAGGGCGTCGTGAACCGAAAAGCCGCCACTTGGGAAACGGCTCAGCCATACGTCGATAACCTACGTGACTTACTCAGACGCCTTGCACTAAATGAGTTACCACAAGGCTATGACATCCGTTTAGCTGGCCAAACTGACACAAGCCCGAAATGTTTTCAGCCGGGCTTAAAGTTTGGTTTTAAGCAGGGGCAAATTGTGTCGGGACATTACTTCACCGTCTATGTAGGACTGGTTGAAAGCTTTGCCGATGAGCCGATAGAAGCCAGTGAATTAGCCTGTCATGCACCAGATATAGTGGCAAGTGCTTACTGGCCACGCAATATCTTGTTGCCGGGTGAAAAGACTGAGTTGTATGTGGTTGTTCGCAATCATCGTGAAGAAGCGGTGGAAAGTCAGCGACCTTCGCTTCTTGTGGGAGGTGAATAACGATGAAAGCACAATGGGAGCAAATGAGCCCGAACATGAAGCGGGGTCTATCGGTTGCTGGTATTGCTGGTGGTCTCATCCTTATGGTGATGGTGTTTTCACCTAATCCTGACGATGGCTCAAGCAGTCGTAACCGGCAGGAAACGATCCGGCACATTCTTACGGATACCAATACTCGTGATGTTGGGGTCGATAGTTTGGCTGCGAACGTAAAACTACTCAGTGAGCGCAATGAACAGTTACGTCGTGAAGTTGAGCGCTTGCGTCGTGACGTCGATTCAGGACGGCTAAGCCCAGGTTCGCCTTCTATACCAAGTGAGGTCAATGCGGAGTTGGCTCGCCTTCGAGCGGAACTTGATGATGTTCGCGCTGGAGGTGATGCAGCTGTTGAAGGCACAAATAGCCGTTTCGAAGTGCCTTTATCTGCCATGGAATTGCCTAAAGAAGAAAGGCCACTGCCGTCTAACCCAGACGACTATTTTGCCAATGCGCCGCTGCCTGATCCGCTCTATCAGCAGCCAGCCAATGGCCAAGGTACACGAGCACGAGATGTTCCATTGCCGCCAATCACGATTCGTATGATTGAGCCTGAAGTGGTTGCTGAACCAGAGGTTGTTGTGCAAGAAGCGCCGCCTTTGTATCTACCGGCGGGCAGCATCATCTCAGGTACTTTGATCACCGGTTTGGATGCACCTACTCACGAGTCCGCAAGACGTGAACCTTTTCCTGCATTGCTGAGGATTCAAAAGGAAGCCATTTTACCCAACCGATTTAGAGCGGATATCAAAGAGTGTTTCTTGATCGCCGCAGGTTACGGTGATTTGAGCTCTGAGCGTGCTTATTTGCGAGGCGAGACCATTTCATGTGTGAGAGAAGATGGTGGCGTCATTGAAACGCGACTGGATTCTTATGCCGTGGGTGAAGACGGCAAAGCCGGTATTCGTGGCCGATTAGTGTCGAAACAAGGCCAGCTGGTGGCCAAATCGATGATGGCCGGATTCCTTCAGGGCTTGGCTGGCGCATTTGATGTGAATCCTGTACCAACGATTCAGACGGGTAATGCCGGTGATACTCAGCTGTACCAGCAAGTCATGAGCCAAGAAGCATTACAAGGCGCTGCGATTAAAGGCACAGGTAAAGCATTGGATCGAGTGGCCAAGTTCTATTTGGACATGGCTGAAAATATGTTCCCAGTCATAGAGGTAGACGCTGCAAGGAAAATTGAAGTCATAGTCACTCGTGGGGCCTCGTTGTCGTTGGCCACTTCACAAGGTGTAGGTGCAAGAAGATGAAAAAATCCTGCATGTTGCTAACCGATCGAAGTCCGTTTCAGACAATAAGATGTGTATCCAGAGGAGAGTTAACCATGACGACATCAATGCAGAACAACCCAAAGCACCAGTCAAAACAGTGGTCTAAAGCTGGATTACTTTTATTGGCAGTCGGCTCAACCTTATTGTCTGGCTGTAGTTCATTGGGTCTTGGGAGTAGTGAATATGGATGCCCAGGTATGCCTGACGGTGTGCGCTGTTTATCCGCGCGTGAAGTCTATGAGCTTACCAGTAATGGCGCTGCACCCAAGACGATTGATGCTGTGGCGACTCGAATTGGTTCTCCCTCTGGGTATTCACAATCTGATTTAGAAACAGGACTGTTGAGCCATCCAGCATTACCTGAGACGCAGCAATCTGCACCTATTCGCATTCCTTCAAGGGTGATGCGAATTTGGATTGCGCCTTGGGAGGATGACCGTGGAGATCTGAATTTATCCAGCTACGTGTTTACCGAAATTGAACCGCGCCGGTGGGATATTGGGGTGTCAGCACCTCGAACGGTTTCGCCAGTGCTACGTCCACTTCAGACTCAAAGCGATTCTGCCTCAGCGGGAGCTGATGGTAAGCGCGATAACTTGAGTATCTACGGAGAAACTAACGAATGACAAATGCAGTTCGCACCATTCAAACTCAGCGCCTAATGACCATTGGTGCGCTTGGTTTAATGGCGTTAATGATTTCGGAGCCCTCATTTGCGGGCACCGGTGGTGATGCTTTCACCGATGTGTGGGATACCCTAAAAGACTGGACCCAAGGTACTTTGGGACGGATCGTAGCGGGAGCCATGGTACTGGTGGGTATTGTGGGCGGTATCGCTCGCCAAAGCTTGATGGCTTTTGCCTTGGGCATTGGTGGCGGTATGGGTCTCTACAATACGCCAACAGTCGTTGAAAGTGTTATGTCTGCAACTTTACCTGTTGTTGCCAGCACTCAAGAAGTCATTGGCACAACAGTTCCAGCAATCAGCGCCGTCTTACTGGGCACCTGAATGTGAACCACAGTAGGCAGTTCACTTAAGGTAATCAAACTAGGTCTACACAACATCGGGTTATTGGTGATGTTGTGTAGACCTTTTCATTTCAACAACGCCGCATTAGCGGGCTTGGTTTACAGTATTTGGTATATTAATACCTAAAGTGTTAAAATCACTTTCATAATAAACTATATGGTTTATACTGTTCGTGATATTAATACTTTGGGTGTTAAAATGTCATCTAAGATAAACTGGCTTGTTGCTCATACTTCTCCTGGTGCGCTAGTACTTCAGCAATGGCTGACTGAAAACGGTGTGAGCTATTCCTTGGCTCAAAAGTACGCGCAGAACGGTTGGCTAAAGAAGCTATGTTCTGGCGTGTATTATCGTCCAGATGCGCGGGGCGATATAAAGCCAACTTGGGTTGATGCCATTCAAGCATTAGATGTGCAATTGGGCGTTTCAGTTCATTTGGCTGGATTGAGCAGCTTAACTCACCAAGGACTGAGTCACTATTTACAGCTGAACAAAGAGCAAGTTTGGATTTGCGTTAAAAATAAGTCGTCCTTACCAAAATGGTTTCGTGAATTCCCTTATCAGAATTGGTTTTACTGTGGAAATCATAAGCTTGAAGTGAATCCCGAGAAAGATTTGAAAAGGATCACGGTTAAAGAGAAAGAACTCACTGTCAGCTGTGCAGAACTTGCTGCCTATGAAGTGGTAGACGGGATTGGGAAGCTGATTTCATTTGAGCATGTCGCAGAATTATTTCAGGGTTTAGTCAATCTTAGTCCTAGAAAAGTACAAGATATTCTTGAACGAAGCAGCTCTGTTCAGGCAAACCGAATATTTCTATTTCTGGGTCGATACTACGATCACCAGTGGGTCAATCGCGTAGATGAAACAAGAATTAAATTAGGTGCAGGAAAGCGGCAGGTTGTCGAAAAAGGACGTTTTGATGAGCGATATCAAATCACAGTGCCAGAGATATTAAGCGTCAAAAAAGGTGAACAACATAATGGATAAAGACAGCCCATATTACAAACAGGTTTCCTTGCTCATAAGAATGCTTCCTGTGGTAGCCACAGAGACGGTTTTTGCACTTAAAGGCGGCACCGCCATAAATTTATTTGTGAGAGATTTTCCTCGGTTATCTGTAGATATTGATCTTGCTTATCTTCCACTTGAACCAAGAGATGAGGCTTTGGTTAATGTCAGGGCTGCATTGCAGCGCATTACAGACAGAATCAATACTCAACCAGATATCCGAGCGGCATTTCAGGATAATAAAGCTGATGAACTGAGAATCGTTGTATCAAGTCCGGTTGCGACAATTAAAATTGAAGTGTCGCCCGTCGCCAGAGGTACATTGCATAGTGCAGAGATAATGCCAGTTCAAGAGTCTGTTGAAGACGAGTTTGGTTATGCTGAGATTCAGGTAGTCAGTCTTCCCGATCTGTATGGTGGGAAATTGTGTGCTGCAATGGATCGCCAACATCCTCGCGACTTATTTGATGTCCGTATGTTACTTGGCAGTGAAGGGATTTCGAGAGAGATTTTGGTGGGTTTTTTAACCTATACATTAAGTCACCCTCGGCCTATTAATGAAGTCATGTCGCCAAACTGGCAGCCTCTAAATGAGAAATTTCAGGCAGAATTTGACGGAATGACTTTTGAAAAAGTTGAATGCGAAGACTTAGCCTCTGTTAGGCCCATGATGTTAATTGAACTGCAAAAACATTTCACAGAAAGGGATCATGCTTTCCTTATGTCATTCAAAAGAGGGCAACCTGACTGGGCATTGTTTGACTATCCTAATGCAGCAGACTTGCCAGCGATTCGTTGGAAGTTGCAGAACATTAACAAATTGGCAAAGAATCAAGCAAAACATCAAGAGCAATTAGATAAATTGAAGCAAGTGCTTGATGATTGGCTTGTTAACGCAAACGCCGAGTAATTCGTTTATAACAAACCTCAACGAGCTATAAGCCCCCTAGTTAGATTGCGATTTCTTCAATCTATCTAACCGAGTCCACATAGGACAACTGCATAGACTGGAGCCTCGATTTACATTAGCGAGGACTCCTCATGCGAAAACTATCTCCAATTATTCTGGCGCTTGCGCTGTCTCCTTTGGTTCAAGCTGAACCAGTGTCTGAAGTGTCGCCCGTTGGCAAAATTGACGGCATGGTTTCTTTGCCGGTCACGGGTATGAAAGCGGTTGAAAGCAATGGCCGTATTGTTTTCATGTCAGACAGTGGCCGGTTCGTCATTGATGGCACGCTCTATGATGCCTGGTCGAAAAAGCCGCTTACTAGCCTTGAAGAAATTCGAGAAGCGGGAAACACGCTGGACTTAAGTCGTCTTGGTTTAAAAATGGATGATTTGAACCCACTGACGCTGGGCGAAGGCAAAAAGAAAGTGGTGGTCTTTGTTGATCCACGATGCCCGCACTGCCATGAGCTTTTGAAACAAGCTTTACCGCTAACCAAAGAATACACCTTCCAAATACTCCCTGTGCCAGTGCTTGGTCCTGATTCAGAGCGTCAGGTTCGCCAGCTTGGCTGTGCGCGTGACAAAAAAGCGGCCACCGATGCATTGCTGAATGGCCGGATTGGTAACCTAGAACAGGATGATGCCTGCAACTTAGAACCAATGCAGCGTACCTTGGTGACGGCTCAAATCCTGGGCATTCAAGGTGTGCCTTTCATCGTCGCCAATGATGGTCGCATCAGCCGAGGCCGTCCTTATGATCTTTCTGCTTGGTTGGAGGGGCGTTAATGAAAGCCTCTCTGTATTCAGGGCAACGCGCTTCTGAGCTATTGCCAGTATTGGCCTATTCAGACGATGAGCAACTGTTTTTCATGGAAGACCAGAGTGTTGGCTTTGGTTTTCTATGTGACCCATTGCCGGGTGGTGATGAGTCTGTTGCAGACAGGGTTAATGTTCTTCTCAACAACGACTGGCCAAAAGACACTTTGCTGCAATTTGGCCTGTACGCCTCGCCTGATATTCAAACCGACCTTCAGCGCATGATGGGCTTACGGCATCGTCAATCCGATCCATTACTCAGGGCGTCGATACGCAAACGTGCGGATTTTCTCGATGGGGGCACGGTTCAACCGATAGAAGAATCGACCCAGACTCAGGTACGCAACTTTCAACTGATAGTCACCTGCAAATTGCCTTTGGAAAGTCCTATACCGACTGAGCGTGAATTAAGTCGAGCATCCGCGCTTCGGGCTTCTTTCTCTCAAGCGCTGGCAACGGTTGGTTTTCGCGTCACTGAGATGACTGACCGAAACTGGCTCGCGGCATTAAGTGCGCAGCTTAACTGGGGAAAAGATGCTTCCTGGCGTAATCCATCACCAATCCGCAGTGAGGCAGATAAGCCACTTCGAGAGCAAGTGTTGGATTATGACCGGGCTATCAAAGTGGATAGTCAAGGTCTGATGCTGGGTGATTACCGAGTTAAAACCCTATCGTTTAAGCGCCTGCCTGAGCGGATCTGGTTTGGTCATGCCGCAAGTTTTGCGGGCGACATGATGACGGGCAGTCGCGGTTTACGCGGCAGCTTTTTGCTAAATGTCACCATTCACTTTCCCTCAGCTGAGGCGATGCGATCTCGTTTAGAGACGAAGCGTCAATGGGCGGTCAATCAGGCCTATGGCCCGATGCTCAAGTTTGTGCCGGTGCTTGCAGCCAAGAAAAAGGGATTTGATGTTCTTTTTGAAGCCTTGCAAGAAGGTGATCGTCCTATTCGGGCAAATATGACTTTGACGCTGTTTTCACCAACGGAAGAGGCGTCCATCAGCTCTGTTTCAAATGCTCGAACTTATTTCAAAGAACTCGGATTTGAGCTGATGGAAGACAAGTACTTCTGTTTGCCAATTTTCTTGAATGCCCTGCCATTTGGTGCCGACCGCCAGGCGATGAACGACTTGTTTCGATTCAAGACCATGGCGACACGGCATGTGATCCCTCTGTTGCCTTTGTTTGCGGATTGGAAAGGCACGGGCACGCCAGTGATTAACTTTGTTTCCCGTAATGGTCAGATCATGAGTGTGTCCCTTTATGACTCGGGCAGTAATTACAACTGTTGCATCGCGGCGCAATCGGGGTCGGGTAAGTCATTCCTGGTGAACGAAATCATCTCCTCCTACTTATCTGAAGGCGGCCAATGCTGGGTGATTGATGTTGGCCGCTCTTATGAAAAGCTGTGTGAAGTCTATGATGGTGAGTTCTTACAGTTCGGCCGGGACAGTGGCATTTGCTTGAATCCGTTTGAAATCGTTGAGGACTATGACGAAGAAGCGGATGTGTTGGTTGGGTTATTGGCCGCAATGGCCGCACCTACGCAGTCATTAACCGATTTTCAGATGGCCAACCTAAAACGTCAGACCCGTGAACTGTGGGAGAAAAAAGGTCGTGCGATGTTGGTTGATGATGTGGCAGAGGCTTTGAAAAATCACGATGACCGTCGTGTGCAAGACGTGGGTGAGCAGCTCTATCCGTTTACGACACAAGGCGAATATGGCCGCTTCTTTAATGGCCACAACAATATTCGCTTCAAAAACCGTTTCACCGTTCTGGAGTTAGAAGAGCTCAAGGGGCGTAAGCACCTGCAACAAGTGGTGTTGCTTCAGCTTATCTACCAAATCCAACAAGAGATGTACTTAGGTGAGCGGGATCGTCGCAAGATTGTGTTCATTGACGAAGCCTGGGATCTGCTGACTCAAGGTGATGTCGGTAAGTTCATCGAAACCGGTTACCGTCGATTTCGAAAATATGGCGGCAGTGCTGTAACAGTAACGCAGTCGGTCAACGATTTATACGACAGCCCTACAGGTAAAGCCATCGCTGAAAACTCGGCCAATATGTACCTGCTTGGCCAAAAAGCCGAAACCATCAACGCGCTCAAAAAAGAAGGCCGTTTGCCATTAGGTGAAGGCGGCTACGAATACCTGAAAACGGTTCATACCGTCACGGGTGTCTATTCCGAGATTTTCTTTATTACCGAGATGGGCACCGGGATTGGCCGCCTTATCGTCGATCCGTTTCACAAGCTGTTGTACTCGTCCCGTGCAGAAGATGTAAACGCGATTAAGCAGTTAACGCGCAAAGGCCTTTCTGTTGCTGATGCCATCTCCCAGTTGTTAAAGGAGCGAGGCTATGAATAAGACCACGCTTTGGCCATTTATGGCCTCTATTACTTTGTCTATTGCTGGTAGCGGTTTAATGACCAGTTGGCTTTTAATGAAAACAGTCGAACCCATCCACAGCCAGTTGGCGTTAAGTACGCCCATTGCAGTCGTGGATTTTGGGGAGGTGGTGTTGTCACTGGGCCCCAATGCCAGCGAACAAGACATCGAATCTAGGTTGCTTCAGACCAATCAGCAAATTGAAAAGCTAAAAGCAGCCGGTTTTATCGTGCTGGATGCCCAAGCGGTGGTGGGTGCAGATGATTCTGTATTCGTGCCAGTAGGCTCAAAGGAGGTGTCTCATGCAGATACTCCGTAAAAGAATGCCTTGGCGGCCATATCTCATCCGTTTGACCATCCTTGCGTTAATCATGGCAATGGTAGGCACCTACGCCATGATGCGCTACAGAATAGGTATTGATACCCAGCAAGAGCGCTGCCTGCCTGATACCACGGTGTATCTGATTGACCTATGGAATAAAGAGCCCGTTAAGGATGGTTTGTATGCCTTCCACTCAAAAGGACTCGCTCCGTTATATAACGACGGTACTCGGATGCTGAAACGCCTAACAGGGATGCCTGGGGATGAAGTCAATGTGACGCCTGAGCATGTGCTGGTGAACGGTGCTGAAGTCTCTACCGGCATGGCATTAGCCCAGCGTCTTGGTGTGGCGGAATCACAATTTAGCCGCTCATTGACGCTGCAAGAAAACGAATATTGGTTTTCCGGCGAGGCTGCAACGAGTTTCGACTCCCGCTATTGGAATGCCGTTAAGCGCGAGCAGATTGTTGGTCGCGCTTGGCCGCTTTGGTAGGAGGTGGATGATGAGAAGACCATGCCTCTTATTTTTGTTGGTTGCTCCATTGGCTTGGGTTCAAGTGTCCTGGGCACAAGAGCCTTATCCGTTGTCTGACGAGGACAAAAAGATCGTTGAAATGAGCCGCAGCATTTTACAAAGTGCTGTGGATGGTTCATCTGAATTTATCGAGCCTTTTTCACCGATTGAACAACCTGCGTCGCTCAAACACAACGATGAATGGTTGATTTTTGCGTCGTCTTCACTGGGGGATTCCTCACTGAAGCAGCTATTTAAAGAGGCCAGTGCAACCGGCGCTATTGTGTTGTTTCGGGGAATTCCTGATGGAAAGACCTTGGGGGCGGCTATCCGTGATTGGCATACGCTGATGGTGGGACTTGATCCTGTTCCTCAGGTTCGAATCGATCCGAAAGCCTTTGTGCACTGGCGGGTGACTAGCGTGCCTGCCATTTTCCGCATAGAAGATGACAAGGTGACTGCAAGTGCACTAGGGGTTTACAGCAAGGACTGGTTGCAGCGTCAAATTGAAACAGGCAATACCGGTTCATTGGGTCAACGCGGTCCGATTCATTCCATTTTAGAACCGGATTTGATGCAAGTGGCGATGCAGCGTTTACAGTCGCTTGACCTGGGCGCGTTAAAGAAAAAAGCCATTGAGCGATTCTGGTCTCGCCAAACTTTCACTGACTTACCCAAAGCCACGCAGTATCGGATAAGAACGGTTGATCCAACCATCGTCATGCAGCGGCCACTATTGGATGCCAATGGCCGAACATTGATCCCAGCAGGAACGCGTATTAACCCGCTAAAAGCCTTGCCGTTTACTCAGCAGCTTGTGGTGTTTAATGCGTCGAACGCTGAAGAAGTGGACGCAGTTGCGCATTGGCTTGAGACGCAAGATAGGACACTGCGCCGCATTACGCTTATCACCACGCAGCTCGACCGTACTCAAGGTTGGAATAGCCTAAATGCGCTCGAAAAGACATTGGATAGTCCGGTTTACCTTCTCAATGCCTCGCTAAAGCAGCGCTTTGATTTGCAAGTCACCCCATCGTTTGTTCAAGCAAAGGGGCTCGCGTTTGAAATAGAAGAAATTCCAGCAAAGGAGCTTGTTCATGAAAAAGCTCAATAATACGTATCGTCTGATGCGGACTCTCGTTGTCATGCTTGTCCTGGGCGCATCTATTCCTGCAAAAGCCGAATTGACTTGCCCAGACGCGGGGTTATTGTCCGGCAAGTTGCTGACGGATGTTTGCTGGTCATGCATTTTTCCTATCCGGGTTGCCGGTCTTCCTCTTGGTTCTGGAAATGTCCCAAGCGGCGCATCAAACAAGTCATTTTGCTTGTGTGAAGACAACTTAGGCGTGCCAAGGCCAGGTATTGTTACCAGCATGTGGGAGCCAGCGCGTCTGATTGAACTGGTCAGAACGCCGGGTTGTTCGCCTTCCCTGGGAGGGATTCGTTTACCGTTAGGTGATAGACGACTGCAAGGTGGTCATGGTGAAGGTGAATACGATACCGGTGATCTTGCTTTCTACCATTACCATTATTACGCCTTTCCGCTTTTGGTCATGCTCGATTTGTTCATGGATGGCAATTGCAATGCCGATGGTTACATGGACTTTGACTTGATGTATTTGTCGGAATTGGACCCAACATGGCTGAACGATGAACTGGCCTTTTTTACTCAGCCTGAAGCGGCTGCCGTTGCCAATCCATTGGCTATATCTGCTTGTACCGCTGACGCTGCTTCATCAACGCTTGGTAAACCCATCGACCAGTTGTTTTGGTGTGCTGGCAGTTGGGGCCATCTCTATCCGTTATCTGGCCACACCTTAGCCTTTGGCTCATTAGCAGAAAATACCAGCCATTTAGCGGCGCGTGCAATCGCGGCTCAACACAGGCGTGGTCTTGCTAGGCGAACAATGGGGAACAGTGCGCTATGCCGACCTGTTATCGAACCCATGCTGCCGAAATCCCAATACAAGATGAGTATGTTCTTCCCTGTACCGGAAACTGAAAGTGCGCATGTCATCGGTGAAAGCACCATGAAATGGGGAGAGTGGCGAACAATCCCTGGTGCCGGTGAAGATGCGCTCTACATTTTGTGGCGCTGGCAAGACTGCTGTAACTCGGGAGGTTAAATATGAAACCAACACTTTTTACCCGAGTTTTAGCGGGTGTTTTATCAATCACTATGGCGTGCTTGCCCTTACATGGTGTGGCCGCTGATGTACAGCGCCAATCCGGCCTAAGCGGACAACAAGAAGGTAAGCAATTGCTGCAAAACTGGACGATGCCCGCACTCAATGGCAATACATTGTCGGTGCCGAATGGCAGTGGTAATGAGTCCATTAACTTGCAAGAGCTTTTCCCTGGTATGGATCAGGGCTCATTGGATGTCTTAACGGGCGTTTATGGCTCTGATGCCAGCATGAATCAATTGGGGACACAGCGCCAAGAGAGCATGGCATCCGAAAGTGGCGCTACGGGTGAAGCATTTCGTTCGCTACAGCAAATCAAAGACAGGTCTCGGCCAGATATGGTCAATGATCCGCTTTGGGCATTAACTGATGCGGTTCAAACTGACCCAAATCTATTAACACAAAGCTTCCCAGGCTGTGAGTCTCAAGGTGAAGGTAGCCCAAATTACCAGCAATGCGACAGGCTCAATACAGCGGTTAACAGCTGCACTATTACTCACGATTACACGGCAGGCATTATTGAGCATGTTTCAGGACCAATGAACCTTCGCTCTTGTGGTGAGGGATGTCTTGAAGTTTGGATTGGACGAATTGGCGACAACTACTGGAGTGGCCGTTGTAAAGTGTTTGAACAGGCCATCACACTCAAAGTAGTGAACCCCGATGCGATTACCTCAGCCGTTCTTGAGTACGCCAAATGGGATGACTACATGCAAGTGTGGCTTGGCGATCAGAAAGTCTGGTCTGGGCCGAACAATAACTTTCCACCAGAAACGGCAGGTCGCTGCGAGCTCAGTACCAGTTGGGAGCGCAATCCAAATACCGATCTCACTGCCAGGCTAAAAGCGGTAGAACCCGGTTTAGAAGTGCCGGTAAAAATTCGCGTATCGGTTACGGGTAGTGGTGAGGGGTATGCACGCATCAAGGTGCGCTTTGATCCAACCAAGGTGGTGATGAATGATAGTTGGTCACCACAGTCCTGTATCGAACAAGCCGCGGATATCCCGGCGAAGTTTTCAGACTACAGTATTCAATGCACGGATCAGCCGTCTTCAACCAACGGATGTACGGTGGTCAATGGTGTTTCAGTTTGTGAATCCTACTTTGCCCCAAGCCCAGTGGCTGGCATATCGCCTTTGTGTCGGCGTGTTCAAGTGAGTGTGGATGATGAAAGCTATAAGGGGATTGAAAACCAGGCCTGCCAAGTGCTTGAAGCGAATCCTTCCTGTGGATTCATGTCGTCAGAATGTGCCGAGACCAATGATAAAGGTGAATGCATTCGTTTTACCGATACCTATGACTGTGGATTGCAAACCAGCGATCCAAAGTGTGTGGTATCCAACCTTATGCCAAGTAGTTTTGAGGCCTGTGAGCCTACCCAGACGATTACGCCATTTACTGAAACCAAGCATGTACCGGATTACCAGGTGTGCGAGAAGATCAGCACGCTTACTCAGTGTCAGTTAGAGCGACGTGTATCCGCTGAAACCCATCAACAAAGCTGGTCCATTGAGCGTGGTTGCTTTAGCTCTGAAATCATCAGTTTTGTTCCACAGCACAGCACCACCATGCAAACTGGAAACGCGACACTGAGGATTTTTGATAATCAAAATACTGAGATAAAAATCACTGAGTCGCCATCTAAGGCAAATGGTTGGAAAACGACACTCTCTCTTAAGGGCAACAAGGAGACGGTCACAGAGACGAAACCGTCCATTAAATACCCTGAAATGACCTGTCCAAAAGGAACCTTGGTTGGCTCATTGTGCAAGGTCGTTAATGGGTCGATTATTTCGTGGCATGAACCGCAGGAAGTCACGCGTTCCAAATGTGAGTCCGGCTGGAACAAAGTCGATTTCGATACTTGCAGCCGAGAAGTTCAGAAGTGTTTGGCTCCTGGGAAACTGAGCGCTTCATTGGCCTTCTCTGGCAAATACTTAGAGCAAGACGTTGTTCATCAATCAAGTGATCCGGGCATAGACCAATGCTTGATGCAAACGGATCAGTTTACTGCGGTTCAGTGGCGGTGTTTGGATACGGGCACAAAACGAATCGACGGGTTAACGGTTGGTAGTGGCGAGTTGGCCAATCTGAGAAGCCTTTATCCGGCGGTTGTTTCGTCTCCTGCTCATTTAACCAGTCGCGGCAGTTCTGATGGACTGGGGCTCTCATGCTGGAGGGCAAGAGCGACCTACAATGCTTCGACTTCTCATCCAGAGTTCAACATGGGCAGCTCAGATAGCTGGGTAGATGCCAATGGTAATACTCAAACCATCGTCAATAACGGACAAAACACGACCACCAATACGTGTGCCGCGCTGGAGCAAAACCCGGCCTGCCAGTATGTCAGAACCGAATGCACTGAAGGCGGGGCTGGTCATGAAGGCTTCTGCTATATCCAAAGTTTGGTGTATGACTGCGGACAAAGCGTTGAAGTGCAAAATGCACGAATGGAAACTCAATACAACTGTGAGGGGCCAGTTCGCTGCATGGGCACAGATTGTTTAGAGCCAGAGTCAATCAAGCAGGCTAACTTTGCAGAAGCCGCAGCTATGCTTAATGCGGCGCAGTTTATGACCAATGATATGTCATGCACGGGAGCTGATGGCCAAGACAACGTCGAGTGTACGGTCTTTAAAGGTAATGCTGGCCAGTGCAAAAAAGCCGTTGGCGGCATAGTGGATTGCTGTGAAAAGCCAAGTGGCGTGTCGCTATCGGACTACATCACGATGATAGTGGCGGTCAACAAGCTTGATACGGCAGTCATGGCCATGAATCCGTCTTCGGCAATCTATGGTTCCTGGAATACGCTCAGGGAACCAATCACCAGTACCTGGAGTGCGGTCAAAGAGCCCTTTGTGTCTGCATGGGACTCTCTCATGGGGGCTGGGCCATCAACGGCTGCTGGCGCGGGAGCAGAGCAAGCAGCGACAGGCTTCATGCAGGTGTTGACCAACAAAACGGCTGAATGGGTAGGTACGACCTTTGGTTCGGGGGCACAATCGGCTCTGTTTAGTAACGTTGGTGGCGCGGTTGGAGCCGATGGTGTCGTTTCGGGTGGTAACTTTGCGCTGGGTGGCGCTGCGGGCGCGGTTCTGAGTACGGTTATGACGGCCTACATGATTTATTCAGTCACCATGATCCTCATTCAGCTTATCTGGAAATGTGAGCAGAGTGAGTTTGAGATGAACGCTAAGCGGGTATTGAAGAGTTGCCACTACGTAGGCTCTTACTGCAAGTCTAAGTTCTTAGGTGCCTGTGTTGAGAAACGGCAATCATATTGCTGCTTTACTTCGCCGCTTTCACGGATCATTCAAGAACAAGTACGTCCTCAATTGGGCCTTGGTTGGGGCAGTGCCAAGTCACCAAACTGTGAAGGTTTGACCGCGAGTCAGTTAAACCAGGTAGATTGGAGCCAAGTCAATCTGGATGAATGGATAGGTATTTTGTCGATCACGGGCAACCTACCTGAAGTGCCGTCACTGGATCTGGAACGACTCACCGGCTCAGGAAGCACGCTAAACGTTGATGGAAATCGTCAGAGTGCCGCAGACAGGGCCATTGAACGGCTAAACGGCATGGATGCCCAGAAACTGCGTCAGGAGGCGACGGAAGAAATTTCTGGAAATAATTGAGCGCACTCTTAGAACAGAAGGCTTTGTGATGCAAAGCCTTCTATATCGATATGAAATAACCATTGAACTTCTGAGAAAGCATTACCCAACCTTGGAATTTGTATTCCTTGCGTGCTGAGCTGTACAGTTCTCAATTTACATTTAACGTAAAAAATTTAGACAAATAGGTCTGACGTGTTGACATGTTAGACTTAATTGTCTAAATTGTTGTTGTGTTAGTCATATTTGTCTAGAGGTTGGTATGGAAATGGAAGATAAAGCGAAAGTCGCTGGTGCTGTTGGTGGCCTCGGCGGTGTAGGTGGTTCAATTGGTGCCGTATCAGCGGCAGGTTCCGTTGCAGGTTTAAGCGCTGCTGGTGTCACTTCCGGTCTTGCCGCCATAGGTGGTGTAGTTGGTGGTGGAATGGTTGCCGGACTTGCAATTACTGCGGCAGCTCCATTGGCGATTGGTGCTGGAACTTACGGTATATACAAGTGGCTGAAATCATAGGTCTGAAAAATGAAACACGATGAACTAAATGAGCGTTTAAGAACTTTCTTAATTTCAAGCCGAGAAAATGCGGGTTTGTCCCAAAGTGATGTTGCTGCAAGGTCTGAGGTTTTTGGAATTGGAAGAACACTGGATCAACGGGCTGTTTCAAGAATTGAAAGTCAACCAATGAATGCTGATGCAATTAAGATTGCTGGGTATTTATCAGCTGTTGGGATTCAGCCAAGCAAGTATTATGAAATTTTAACGGAATACACTTATAAAGAGGATGATTACATTATGTCAGAAGTTGGTGAGCAAACTATCAAAATTAAGGTAGAGGCAGCGAAGTCGCTTATTTCATCAGTGAAAGATAGTATCGATTGCTACAATCATGAGTATATCGATTCAATAGGGCTTAAAAGTAAGGTTGAACAGCTTGAGGCTGTAGTAGATGGACTTAATAGAAAGCCTGTAATTGGATGTTTTGGTCATTTTGATGCAGGTAAGTCAACACTGATTAACACTGTTATCAATCAGTCACTGCTCCCGACCAAATACCAACCAGCAACATGTGTTGTTAATCTTCTTATGCACGAATCAGATAAGCCTGAAACAATTTCAGGAAATGTGGCTGTGTTTAAGAAGGGCTTTAAGCCGCATATGGTTCATTCACCAGTTGATGTCGAAAAATATTTAATTGAACAAGGTGGTTCAGAAATATTGGATAGATTAGGAGTACACAATCATGAAGATGATGTATTAAATGAGGCTTATATCGCAATTGTTTTTTCAGATTCCGAGATACTTCGTTCGGTTTGGTTGTTGGATACCCCAGGGGATCTTAACGGTTCAGATGAGTCTGATACTGAGAAGGCTCTCGGTGGTGTAGAACTTGCTGATGGTGTTGTTTTTGTTTCAAATCATACCGGGTTTTTCAAAGATAGTGATTTAGGGTTTGCATCAAATATCATCAGGCAGAGACCACCAGTGGATAAGGAGAAACCACTTGATCATTTAATGTTCATCCAGTCTCATTGTCACTCTGAAATAAGCAGGGATGATGTGGAAGCTGTAGGTCGTGTAACCTTCAAGAGAATTAAGAAGCAACTAGATAATTTAATATTTTCATCATGGATGGAAGATGGATTTATTACGCAATTACCAGAAAGTTCAGAACTAACAGCACGAGTTCAACCATTTTGGCGTGAAAATAATGACTATCGTAGTGATACATTGCGAAAAATCACCGAAATGGCTTCGTCTCTAACTTTGAACCAAGCATCAATAGTAGATAAGTATATTTCTAATATTCTAAAGAATATCGAAAATATGCTATTGAGTGAGATTGATAATCTAAAGAACAAGAAATCGGAGACTTTCGAAAGAATTAAGGAGGTCAACGAGAAGGATGCGCGATTTCGTGAGTTGTCTACTCAGTTGATAAAAGATTTTAACTCCCTCATTGAATCATGTAATAGCCACAAAAAACACGACTTGGATGTTATGAGTACCTATTACAAATACAATACTTCTGTTGAAGGTCTCGAAGAGCTTATCAATGACACCTATTCGGACAAGAAAGAGGCTCAATCTGAGTTAGGCAATTATATTGGTCAGCTTTTGACTACAAAATTAGAAAGCACATTAAAGACTAGTGGTAAAGCCGTATCGACGGAATTAGATTCTTTGTTGCTGAGATGGCAGGAAGCTGCCCCCACAATCTCAACTACAGGAGTTGATACCCAAATATCTGGATTGGGTGCAGAGTTTAGTGCATTTAACTCGAGAGCGGCTTTTGTTGGAGGTCTTGCGGGATTAGGAAGTCTTGGAGCTATGGCATTATATGTATCGACTATAGCAAGTAATTTAGGTGCATATATTTTAGTTGGAAAGGCAGCTGGAGTATTGGTGTCTTTAGGGTTGGTTGGAAGTGTTACTACAGTAACTTCATTCGTTGCAGCCATCGGTGGTCCTATTACCATAGGTATTGCTCTTGCTGCGGCAATTGGTTACATAATATATCGACTAGCTGGTGGTAGTTGGCAAAAATCACTCGCAAAAAAAGCCGCAGAAGCAATTCGTAAAGAGTCGGTGTTTGATGACATAGAGAAAGCTGTAACTGAGTATTGGAATAGTACATCTAAGGCAATCAAAGCTGGTTTGGATGAGCTAATCATCAAAACTGATGAATATATTGAAAATTTAAAGGCTGATGCGAAAGTTGAATATGATATTGATGAAGTTGATGTATGTGTCTCACTTATCGATGACACGTTATTAATTCTTAAGTCTAGCGACTAACTTTTGATGGGAGGTATTTATGGCTTGGTGGCTCGCTGCTCCTCTTGTTATATGGGGGGCAAAAAAAATATATGATGCTGTTACTGAAGATGATGAGCCATCATATAGCTCAAGTTCAAGTAGTACACTATCTTCTGCGAAGTCTACTCGTACAAAGTTAAGGAAAAAACTCATACGAGAAGCAATACTTGAGAATAGGAAGTCGCTAATATCAAAGGCTTTTAGCGATAGAGAGTCTGAACTTGTTAAGTTGGATGGCTCAAGTAAAGCCGATGCGATCTTAGACGTTTCCGGTTTTAATGCGGCTTTAGGTAATTTGTCTAGCACTGTAAGGTTGTTAAATCCTTCTTATAGTGAGAGTTTTGAGGAAGTTGATGGTTCGTTGTTGGTTTTCACAGATTTAAACTCGGAGGTCAACAATGTTGCAAAAAAAGCTGACGATGAATATGGTTCAATGGCGGGCATTGATCACTACAATGAATACGATAGATCCATAGATCCATTCGTAGCTAAGTTGCAAAGTGAGATTTCAAGATAAATACAGTTTAATTAGTGGGAATCTAGAATAGGGGCATACTGCCCCTATTATTTTATTTTATTATCTATTTTATATGGTGGTTTTTATTGCCTTGTAAGGCTTTAATTCGATTGTCTCGTGTAATTTCCCATTCATCAACAGGGTCCATTCTTGACCAAGCTTCAAATAGTTGAGTTTGTTGCCTGCTTAGTCTTAGGCCGTATTGATCACGCATGTAGAAATAAATTCTAGCAATATCACCCTGACGGTTAGCTGGTGGTTCTGCTCGACGGTCTTTGAAATCAACTTCGAAATCACATTGACCGTAGGCTCTTTGTTCATTCGGAATCATGCCAAATCGAAAATTTGATCTATCCCCATTGAGTTCTCCTACTGATGGTACAAGGTTATGGAGGTCCGACACCATTTTAGAAAACTCAGCATCATTCTTTTCACAGTTCCGACGACCACCATTTTGCCAGCATTGGCGTTGATGGCCAATTTCCCAAGCTGAGACTACGTGCTCCCACTCTAAGCGTTCACCTCGTTTCGGTTGCTTCCTTGGTTCATATCCGCAAGATGCAGCATCAATCGCACCATCATTGTTATAGCTACATCCACAGTAAAACGTACTCTGGTTGTCTTGGTAAATTTCTCGGGCAAATCGTTTTGCCTGGCTGAACGATGTTGGGTGTTCTGCAAATGCAGGGATAGCGAACAACGCTATAAAGAAAGTAACGAGCAAATTAGTTCTATTCATGTAAATTGGCCAAAAATGACAGTTAAATTCATTTTAACGATTTTGATAGAAAATACAGCAAGATGAAGAGCCCCTTCGAGAGGGGCTGGTTGATGGGAGCCTAGTTGGCTAGTTGGCGGGGGTATCTGTTTCCTCTTCAGTGATATCGTCATCGGTTAAAGGCACCGCTTGTTCAACCTCTGCTTCTTTACCCTTCGCTTGGGCTGATTTTCGTGCTCGAATTTCGATATCAATAATGCGTCGAGCCAGTTTGATGATGCGCTGTTGCCATGCGTAGTTACCATCAACACGTTGCTTGTTGCTAAGCACGCTAGATAACCAGAGTGTGTCCATTGAGATCATCAACGCATCGAGTTTGCGAACTAAGCCAACAAACTGGCCAACTTGGGGCGAGCTTATTTTGGCGTTGAAGGTAATTGGGTCGGTGTAGTCAGGTACTTCATCGATGCCGTTGGACTCCATTAGTTTGTCCAAACGAGCTTGTTCGCTGTCTACCGCTTTAGCGCAATCCTCGATCAACTGGCTAATGATCTGTTCCACTTCATCAATTTCGTTCTCATCGCCAATGATGCGCAGGATGACATCGATTCCGTAAAGCGCACTGACCGTCCGTCTAAAAACACGGTCAACGACACGTTGTGCCTGTAAGCTGTTAATTGTGAATGATTGTTCAAAGATGGGTTTTGAGTAATTGGGTTTTGCTTGGGCCATAAGTTTGCTCCTGATATGACAATAATCAGTCCCTAGCCTAATCCTCTGTGAGGTAATGGCCTTTCAGCTAGGTGGAAGAATTGAGCATCTTTCTAACTATCCTGTCTGGATAAGACGGTTACACTGACTATCAAATATTGCTGATCTGTTTCAGTGATATCTGCGCCTAAGAGCATGAGCTCAAAGGAAGCCCGCCGCTGAGTATTCTCAGTGGTACTAAGAGGTAGCTAGCCTCCTTAAACAAATAGCCTGCATGTTTTTACATGCTCAACCATGCGTTCCTTACGGTTCGCCTTTTCACCACCCAACTGGGGGAGTTTTCCCCAGTTGGGGGTGACTCCTTCAAAACCAATATAAGGAGTCACCAATGGAATATATCTTCGGATTTATTATCCAAATCGCAGGCATTATGTTGCTTGCAAAACTGAGCTGGTCGCTTTTGCGATTGCTTGCTCGTCAAAGCGTGCGCCCGTTTCGATTTGTACTTACTCAAATCAAGCGATTGCTCACACCAAAACCAAAACGTCGTCCAATGGCGGTGCCTAAAGCTCCTGGTATGCCCCGTTTGACATCTGCGTTTTACAAAGAGCCACATCAGTACGACATGGCTTTACTCGAAATACCAACCTATCTGCGTCGTCAGTCTTCTTTGCCCAGCCGGGTAGAAGCAACTGTGTGCACAGAGTTCAACTAAGACGAGGAGAACATCATGAAAAACCAAGTAACACTCATAGGCTACGTTGGCTCTGAGCCAGAGACGCGAGCCTATCCATCAGGTGATTTGGTGACCAGCATTTCGCTGGCCACTTCTGAGAAATGGCGCGACCGTCAATCCAATGAGCTCAAAGAGCATACGGAATGGCATCGGGTTGTTTTTCGAGATCGTGGTGGATTTAAGTTAGGGCTAAGGGCAAAAGATTTGATCCAAAAAGGAGCGAAGCTTTTTGTTCAAGGGCCCCAGCACACGCGCTCATGGGAGAAAGATGGCATTAAGCATCGATTGACCGAAGTGGACGCGGACGAGTTTCTGCTTCTTGATAGTGTGAATAAAGCATCTGAGCCATCACCGGCGGATGATGCGAGCTCCCAAGCTAATTGGGCACAAACTTATCCTGAACCAGATTTTTAACCGAGCAAAAATGCTTTAACCCAGCCGGGAGTACTTTCCCGTCAGGGGCAGACTCCCACTTTGATTGTCGGAGTCCACAATGGAAAAACCAAAGCTAATCCAACGCTTTGCTGAGCGCTTTAGTGTCGATCCAAACAAACTGTTCGATACCCTAAAAGCAACAGCATTCAAGCAACGTGACGGTAGTGCACCTACCAATGAGCAGATGATGGCGCTCTTGGTGGTTGCAGATCAGTACGGCTTGAACCCTTTCACCAAAGAGATTTTTGCGTTCCCTGATAAACAAGCTGGGATTATCCCAGTGGTAGGTGTCGATGGATGGTCTCGCATCATCAATCAACACGACCAGTTTGATGGCATGGAGTTTAAGACTTCAGAAAACAAAGTCTCACTGGATGGCGCGAAAGAATGCCCTGAATGGATGGAATGCATCATCTATCGGCGCGACCGTTCGCACCCAGTCAAAATCACTGAGTATCTGGATGAAGTCTATCGACCGCCTTTTGAGGGTAACGGCAAAAATGGCCCTTACCGTGTAGATGGTCCATGGCAGACGCACACTAAGCGAATGCTAAGACATAAATCCATGATCCAGTGTTCCCGCATTGCGTTTGGCTTTGTGGGAATTTTCGATCAAGACGAAGCGGAGCGAATTATCGAAGGCCAAGCAACACACGTTGTTGAGCCATCTGTGATTCCACCCGAGCAAGTTGATGATCGAACCCGAGGGCTTGTTTACAAGCTTATCGAGCGGGCGGAAGCTTCAAACGCATGGAATAGTGCATTGGAATATGCCAATGAACATTTTCAAGGTGTTGAGCTGACGTTTGCGAAGCAAGAAATCTTTAATGCTCAGCAACAAGCAGCCAAAGCGCTCACACAGCCTTTAGCTTCTTAGCGACAAGCATTCATTTTACTAACCCTGGCGGGATTATTCTCCCGTCAGGGGGAAGGTCTCGTCTTTTTTTTTGGAGATCTTCCATGACTAAATCAGCCTCACTTTTTCGCTTGGTATTGGTTGTTGCCCTTGTCGTAGGTTCGATTCAAGCCGGTAAAGCGGCAATTGATTCGGTTCAAGCAAGTGTTGTTCAGCACCAAACAGCGTTAGCACAAGCTGCAAAGTAACCACTTAACCCTGAAGGGGAGTTCTCTCCTTCGGGGGAGTCTCCCCTCAAAGGAGGCAATATGAAGGTTATCGACCTATCACAGCGTACTCCTGCATGGCACCAGTGGCGCATTGCAGGGGTTACGGCATCTGAAGCCCCAATTATTATGGGGCGTTCTCCCTACAAAACACCTTGGCGATTATGGGCAGAAAAAACCGGATTCGTATTACCGGAAGACCTGTCGAATAATCCTAATGTGCTTCGCGGTATTCGGTTGGAGCCTCAAGCAAGGCGAGCATTTGAGAATGCGCATAATGACTTTCTTCTGCCGTTATGTGCAGAAGCCGATCATAACGCAATCTTTCGAGCCAGCTTTGATGGCATCAACGATGCGGGCGAACCCGTTGAACTGAAATGTCCTTGCCAGTCAGTTTTTGAGGATGTGCAAGCTCACAGAGAACAAAGCGAGGCGTACCAGTTGTATTGGGTGCAGGTACAGCATCAAATACAGGTCGCCAATAGCACGCGTGGTTGGTTAGTTTTCTATTTTGAGGATCAACTGATTGAGTTTGAAATACAACGAGACGCGGCGTTCTTAACTGAATTGCAAGAAACGGCGCTTCAGTTTTGGGAGTTAGTTCAAACCAAAAGAGAACCGTCAAAATGCCCTGAGCAAGATTGTTTTGTTCCCAAGGGTGAAGCCCAATACCGCTGGACATCGCTGTCTCGGCAATATTGCTCAGCACATGCCGAGGTGGTTCGACTGGAAAGTCACATCAAATCTTTGAAAGAAGAAATGCGAGAAGCTCAGTCAAAATTGGTCGCCATGATGGGTAACTACGCTCATGCCGACTATGCTGGGGTCAAACTCAGCCGCTACATGATGGCGGGTACGGTGGACTATAAGCAATTGGCCACCGATAAATTAGGCGAGCTGGACGAACAGGTTTTAGCAGCCTACCGAAAAGCGCCACAAGAGCGGTTGCGCATCAGCACCAATAAGCCAGATCAGCCCGTTGAAACACCAATCAAAATTAGCCTTGAGCAAGAGAACTTGGTTCTGCCAGGTGACTCGCCGAGCTCATTTTATTTTTAACGTTCACTTGGAGCCGATTTCGGCTCCTTTCTAATGCGCTTACATCGAGTGCATCAGAAAGCAGTTTCACTCGTAGCCAATGCTGGGTACGAATGATAGAGCGAGCTGAACTCTTACATACACAGCCATACCACAATCAACACACCACCCGACGGGGACTTCAGTCCCTGTTGGGGCATGGGGCCTCGTCAAAACAGATGAGGTTTACCATGACTGAACAATCCCCATTTTTGGTTCAAGTGAATCAAGCGTTTAATGTCCCGGCTCCTGATGCTTTCGTTCTGGAAGGATTTAGTGCCGACACTACCCATCCAAACATTCCCGTTCGCAAGGACGAGTATGTTTTTAGAAAAGAAGACTTACGTGACGTATTGGCGTTCTTGTCTAACCCCGACGGTGACGGTTTGTATATTACAGGCCCCACGGGATGCGGTAAGACCTCGCTAATTTGCCAAGCTGCTTCTCGATTGAATTGGCCTGTTCAGCAAATTACTGCACATGGTCGATTGGAGTTGTCCGATCTTATCGGTCACCACACGCTGGTTAATGGCAACATGACCTTTGTGTATGGACCGCTGGCACTGGCTGTCAAGCATGGCCATTTGCTGATCATTAATGAAATGGATCTTGCTGAGCCTGCTGAACTGGCTGGGCTCAATGACATTTTGGAAGGTGCCCCGTTGGTCATCGCACAAAATGGCGGTGAGATCATCATGCCACATGCCAAGTTTCGTTTTATCGCTACCGGCAACAGTGCGGGCAGCGGTGACCAAACGGGCTTGTATCAAGGTGTGCTCCAACAGAATTTGGCTTTTCTTGATCGCTTTAGAATCATCGAAGCGACCTATGCAGAGCCTTCTGTAGAGGAAGCCATTCTGGAGAACGTTGCGCCGGGCTTGCCAGAAGTCTTTCGCCAGAAAATGGTGAAAGTGGCTGGTGACATTCGTCGTCTCTTTATTGGGGGCGCGGATGGCGGTGCTGAGCTTAGTATCACCATGTCCACTCGGACCTTGGTGCGCTGGGCAAAGTTAACACTTGCTTTTAAAGGCGCTCCTAACGCAGTGGAATATGCACTGATTCGGTCTTTGACGGCTCGTGCTGAGTTGGAGCAACGTGAAGCCATTCACCGTATTGCCGCTGATGTCTTCGGTGACCATTGGGAGGATTGATGATGGATAAGTGCTTTGCTCTTTACCGTTACAGTCATTCTGATGGGACAGCCAAAGAATGGGCCATTTACGTTGGATCGGATACCCAGGAGATTGAAGTTCGGTTTGGAAAAGCCGGTCAATTGTCGCAGCAGCGATTGATTGACTCGACTGATCCTAACGCTGAAGCAGACCGACGAATCAATGAGAAAATCAACAAGGGTTATCGATTGGTTGGACAAGTCGGCATTGATCATCAAGGGCGGCCATTTGAACTTTCAAATGCGCTTGATAGCGTCGCGTGCGCCAATAACGTCAGTTGGGAGTTTCGTACTCGCAAGGACGTCAATGGCCAAATCTCTCTGGCGCAAAAAGCGTTGTTCGATATGACAAAGCTGCTTGAAGCCTATGGCTTGGCTGTCATTGATGATAACCAGGTCAGGATTGGAGAATGGTCATTAGGGTTTTGCAAAAGCGGATTACCTAGTACCAATCAAATCAGCATGGTGTCAGGTGAAGGTGCTGGCATTGTTAACACTGATGATGGCCCGTGGCCATTGTTGCTGTTACTGGCTTTTAAGCGTCAATTACCACCACTGTGTTCGCTCACAGTAGCGAGTCCTGAAGGGATAGAAGTATCCGACCAACTGAAGTTGGAAAAAGATGTATTGCGGTTGCTAGGCAGTGATTTAGAGCGGGTTCGCCCGATAGCTGAAGCACTGGACTTAATGCCTGTGAAAATCGATCTCAACCAATCGTCGCCTGATTCGCAAAATTACTATTTCTGATAGTGGTATTGCCATTAGCGCGTCAACTACTACCACCCAAACGGGGGCCATTGCTCCTGTTGGGAGTGGTGCGTCCCCATCTCGCATGAGGATGCACTATGAGTATTCAAACCCTCGACAAACTGTTGATTTGTCACATCGACTGTTCCATCTGGAGCGGTAGAAAAAAACTAAGGCCTGAAGATTTCAGATTAGCTAATGGCAGCCAACTTCCACCGAAGGATGTTGCCAGCTTAGGGAGTAAAAAAATTTGCGACCCAGAGGCATTGGCGAACTTTGAAAGGCTTAAAAAAGAAGCGCAGCGCTTGTGTGAGCAAGTCGGTGTACGGTTTTTAGGTGGCTATGCCGTCCCTGAAGATCGAATTGATCAGATTGTTCCTGAGCTTGACCGGATCGGTCAGGAGTTTGCGCAGTGTAAGCAGTTGTTCCTGGACAACTATGATCAGGTGACGTTTGACTGGGTTGCAAAACACCCGGAATTTGCAGATGCAATCCGACGTGCATTATCACCCATCGAAGACGTGGAACAACGGCTTCAGTTCGATTATGCCATCTATCGAATGCAACCGGCTGAACAAGCTGGAGGCTTAGATGACAAGGTCAATGGCATGGGACACACCCTCTTTAGGGAGGTGGCTCGTGATGCCAATGAGCTTTTTGAGCGTTCCGTTGCAGGTAAGAATCAAATCAGTCAGCGAGCCCTTAATCCTCTCAAGCGGTTAAGAGACAAGTTGGATGGTTTGTCCTTCCTGGATCATCGAGTTCAGCCGATGGTTGAAGCGATGGACAATTTATTTGTTCGTCTGCCGAAGACCGGCCCTGTGATAGACAATCTCTATCACGAACTGATGGCGACCATTTTAATTTTGTCTGATCCAGACAAGATGAGAATGCACGGTGAAGGTCAATTGGATATCAGACAACTGATGCCCAAACCTGAACCTAAACCCGCACAGCCAGTTTCTGCTCAGGCAGATAACTTACGTGCAATACCACAACCAACCGTCAGACCAAACCTTGGTTCGACTGTACCAAACTCATTTTATTTCTAACGTCCTTGAGGGCATGTTGCCCTGAAGGGCGCATGTCCTCTGAACTATGTAAGAGGAAATTATGCAATCAACCATCCATAACCCCAGCCAACTGAACCAGTTTGAAGCACATTTTCGTGGTGTGACTGATGCGGTTGAAAGTGAATCGATACCAGAAGTGGCGTGTTGTCGAACGTTAGTACAACGGTCGTACTCAACACATAGTGTCGTGATCCCCAAGAACCCTGTTTTGATCGCAGATGCGGACGCACAAGGAGCTTGGGTAACGGCCATGGTATTTGTTCCAAACATGGCATTGCAGCAAACCGCTTTTGAGCGGGCCTGGATGCAATATCAACACGAGGTGTCTACTCAGTTACAAGACCAGTACGGTCTGACATTGGATGACATCCTGAGTTTAGACCAGCTTAAAACGTCATTTGAGCAGCACGAGAGTCCAGCTCAATTGGTGGCTTGGTTAGGTCAAAAATACGATCTGGATAAGCTAAAAGCACAGGTTTAAACACTTACATTCGCAGCGGGGAAACGCTCCCGCTGAGGGAGTATTCCCCCTAATGATTAGGAGACTCCCATGAATCATCCATTAAAAAACGCACTGCCAATCGTTGCCGCCGCTTATGGCGAAAAGTTTGGTGTGAAGGTGCTTATTCAAGGACAAGATGCGTTTACCGATGGTGAGCGGATTGTGATCCCAACAGCAAACCCAGACGACCCACACTATCAACAGATAGCTTGGGGTTATCTGGCTCATGAAGCGGCGCATATTCGGCATACCAATTTTGACATGGTGCAGAAGGCGTCGTCCAAACCGATCCGTAAGGCACTTCTCAATATCATTGAGGATGTGCGAATTGAAAACGAATTGGCAAAGGATTACCCCGGAACCCGGCGCAGTATTTCGCAAGTGATTGAGTACATGGTGGACACTCAGCAAATGTGTGTACCTGAACAGCTTGAGCCTGCATCTAACTTGCAAGCATGGTTGTTGTTCCGCTTGAGATGCCATTTTCTGGGTCAGAAAGCACTGACGCCTTTGTATCAAGCAGTTGATGAAAGAGTGAGACAACTCTTTCCTGCCGCAGCGATGAGCCGGTTAAGCGCCATGCTGACAGCAGTGCCTAGCCTGGCATCTACAGGTGAAGTGCTGAAACTTGTCGATGCCATCGTTGCCATGTTGGAAGACGAATCTCGTCCACCACAGGATGAGTCGGATGCTGATAGCGGTAATGACATTGGACAAGATGCGAGTAATGACAGCAATAACAGTAGTGACAGTCAAACCCCGGAAGCAGACTCGTCTGCAATGGGGGATGCTGCTGAAACGGGGGATTCAGATAACTCTGATCAAGCTGACAATTTGCGACAAGCCTTAGAGGCCAGTGCCGCGCAGTTTGAACCCGATACCTTTGCCCAAGTGGCAGAAGTGTTGTCGGAACAAGCTGAAGGCCATCAGGGTGTCACTCCACTCAGTTTGCCCCAAGCAGAGCAAGCTATGTTGGGTGATGAGGCCATTTTGACCTTATCGGCGTCTGAGTCCGCTCAAATTCGAGCCCGACTTAGGGGCATGGTTCAGTCCAGTCAGGACAATCGGAATCATGCCAAAAGGCACGGTCTTCGAGTTGCAACCCATCGTCTTGCCGCTTCACAAGCCGGTGAGTCGAGATTGTTTATTCAAAGGCAACCTCGCATTGCGCCTAATGCTGCTGTGCACTTGCTGGTCGATATATCGGGTTCAATGGGTAAACCCATTGGCGAAGGTAATCGAAAGTACTTTCATGTTGCCAATGAAGCCGCTTTGGCTTTGGCCATGGCACTGGAAGGCATACCGGGTGTTGTACCTGCGGTCAGTTATTTTCCTGGTATTCATCAGGAAGTTTCTATCGCGTTATTGCCCAAGCAATCGGTTCGACATCGGGCCGCCTGTTTTGACCAAAAACCACGAGGTTGTACGCCTATGGCACAAGCGATGTGGTTTGCGGCAAACAGTTTGTTAGCGCAAAAACAGAAGCGAAAGCTAATGATAGTGCTAACGGATGGTGACCCAGATGATTGGGCTGCCACGCATGACATTGTTGACCGGTGCAGACGAAGTGGCTTTGAGCTGCTGGGAATAGGGATTCAAACACGCAGTGTTGAGAAATTCTTTCCTCAAAGCATCGTGATTAACGACGTCAAAGATCTGAAGCGTGAGTTATTCGAAGTAACACAACAACTGTTAATTCAGTAACCACATCAATTTTACCACCCTGCGGGGACGATTCCGTCCCCTTCAGGGAATGGGTTCGTCTCCGTTTTTTTTGGAGACTCCTATGAAAAACAAAAAATTCTTAGCTGGCGAAGAAGCCGGTACTTACATCGTTCCTGAGCAAGTGACTGAAGCGGATATTTTAGATATGGCGCTTAAGCTTGCCCGTGGTCGATTGAGTAAAGGTCGCAAAATTGAACAGCCATCATCGGCGTTCTCATACCTGCAAACACTGATGCACGAGTATGAGCACGAAGTCTTTGGCGTGCTGTTTCTTGATACAAAGCATCGCGTTATTCGATTTGAAGAGCTGTTCAAAGGCACTTTAGATGCAGCGAGCGTGTATCCAAGGGAAGTAACAAAGCGGGCGTTGGAATTTAATGCGGCAGCAGTGATACTGGTTCATAACCATCCATCGGGTGATCCTGAACCCAGTGAAGCTGATAAACGCATCACTCATCGACTTCGTGACGCCTTGTCACTTGTTGATATTCGAACGCTTGACCATGTCGTGGTCGCATCCGAGGGCTGCGTTTCGCTTGCCGAACGCGGTTATCTTTAATGAATGGGCGCATTGCCCATTCTCCTTCATCACAAAAGCAGTCCTATCAGCACACATCAGCACAGCTCGAATTTCTATTTGAGTTTGATGATGCCCCAGTCACTTGGTCTGACACGGAAATCTGGCAGTTACGCGAAGGCATTCTATTGGATGCGATCCGTGTATTGCTGGACGGTCGTGTCAGTACTCGATTGCGAAAGGATGTGTTGTCGTGGATTCAAAATGACGAAATAGCGCCATTTTGCTTTCGTGTTTGCGCGATGGCTGCGGTTGTCGATCCTGATGTGCTTCGTGATTCCATCATGTGGCTATTAAGACGACATGGTATCCAGCTTGACTAACGTTCCTGCATTAACCAAACGGCTCAATGCAGGACCTAAGCTGACTTTTACCACCTGTGGTAGGAGTCGGCATTTTATTTAAGGAGGTTATATGGCGTTACCTTTACAAATTGAAACAGTAAGGCCATATCTTAATGGCCAATGGCTTCAAATACTGGCGGCGTTGGTGCCAGAACTTGATGCCGCTATTGCTCGAAAAGGCCGTCATGTGGCTTGTCCTGTTCATGGCGGTCGTGATGGTTTTAGGCTGTTCAAAGATGCTGAATATACCGGAGGTGGCGTTTGTAACACCTGCGGGATCTTTCATGATGGCTTTGAACTGTTGTCTTGGATTAATGGGTGGAACTTTGCTCAGTCTATTGAAGCAATTGGCCAAGTTCTTGGTATTCAACCCGGACAAATACAAGCACCTTCTCGGGCAATAACGCGTAACGCTGTTGATTGGAAGGCTAGAAAGCAGGACGAGGACAAAGCGATTATCCATCGCTTGAATCAAACCTGGGGAGAAACGCTATCTCTTGCAGATACTCGTGCGCAACCAGTTTGGAACTACTTGCATCGTCGTGGCATTGTTACCCGGCTTCGTCCTGAATGGGATTCGGTGCTGAGGTTTCATCCAAACTTGCCTTACCATGATGAAGATGGTCTGTTTATCGATAGCTACCCAGCGCTGCTAGGTAAAATCGTTACTCAGCAAGGGCGTTCGGCCACGTTTCATCGGATCTACCTAAGTGAAGATGGATTCAAAGCGCCGGTTGAAAAGCCTAAAAAGATGATGCCCATACCAAGTGACAGAACAATCACTGGCGGTGCCATTCCGATTGGTGAGCCTGGTGAAGTATTAGGTGTTTCTGAAGGCATCGAAACAGCTTTAGCGGTTACCAGAGCAACGGGACAAACATGTTGGTCGGTTGTGAATGCAACCCTACTGGCTAGGTTTGAACCACCAAGTAATGTGAAAATGCTGTACATCTGGGCAGATCACGATCTCTCTGAGACCGGCCTGAATGCAGCGAATGAACTCAAGAAAAAAGCCTGGCAAAAAGGCATTCTGACACAAGTCCTGATCCCCCCGATACCAACGTCACTCGGCGTGAAAAGTTGGGATTGGAATGATGTGCTGAATGTTTACGGTGCCATGGGCTTTACGAAAGTTCATATCTGATCCAAGGGGCTTCGGCCCCTTTTTTTGCGCCTTGCATATTTGAAAAAACATGGAGAATGAAAAATAGATAACCAATAGGAGAAACAAACATGATGGTATTAACCCTGTTAACAAAGCAGATTGATGGTGAGTTTACGGTTTACTGGAAGACCGGCCTTCGAAGAGGTGGTGAGCTAAAGGTCGATTTAGGTGAGCAATACGACAAGCTACCTGAGCAGCAAAAGCCAATTGCAGCTGAGCTCTATGCTATTCATCACCTATTGTCAGTGAAAGAGGTGATGGGGAGTAACCGAAGCGGCAATGGGCTTCAAATCCGGGTCAGTAAAGGAGCCATCAGAAAGTTACAGAAACAACGCTCAACTCAGCATTCACTTTACAGCTTGACTAGGTTCTTGCTCACCCGTTACCAAGAAGCACAGATCTCGGTAGAGAAGCGGGGCGATTGGCTCTCACATTCCTTCGAAGAATACAGCGTCGATAATGCTACAGTGAGAGAAATCGATGAGGTAATCAACGTTCCGAACATTGGACCTGTCGTGGTGACTCGTCATGCACTGGAACGGTTTGTGGAACGGCTTTCTAATGGAGTGCCCAAGCATCCTTGGAAGGCTTTATGCTCAATGCTGCTATGTTCTGCGCTAACTAAAGCCGAGTTACCAGAAAGCGTCTCTATCCAAAAAGCAAAAAAATATGTACAAGAGGCAGAGTTTTGGCAGCATGTTGGTAGCAAAATGCACTTTGTTATGATTTCTGAGGACTCAATGAAAACGTTGGTTACGGTTTTTGCAGTAAAGTGAGCTAATGTAGTATTCGAAATTTCTGAATATTAATTACGTGCCAATAGTGGACCTTGAAGCGTAACTCCTTTCAGCCCCTTTCCGTGCCAGCAACGCGTAACCACTCAAACCACGTTATGCAGTTTGCCCTACATTGTCTAAAATTTGGGAGAAGAAAGTGGTGCCCCTGTTCGCTTCATTTGAGCTAGAAGCGTTGATGCCGTCAATTTTCGATAAAACCATTAAGGTAGATTTTGTGATGACTTTGCCTGCTCCCACCTTGGCATACGGCGTCAGTGCTTCGATGTCTGGAGATGACTATCGTAGAGTCTTGAAACAGTTGTCAGGGGGATAACTAACCTGATAACACTGCTTGAAGCGACTTCAACGTAGCTCTTATTACGGCACCCCAAGGTGGTCGTTTTTGATCCAGTAACCGATACGCGATCACATGGCCGTACTTTGTCAGTTGAAAGTTTGCAATAGAAGCCCCATATAATCTATGGGCATATAGGAGAGGGAGCTGCTGTGCATATCGAGAGAATAAATCTACAGAACTTTAGAAGTTTCGGGCCAGAAGGGCAGAGCATAGCTGTCGATCCGGATCTAACCACCTTGGTTGGAGCAAATGGTGCTGGGAAAACGGTCTTGATGCAGGCCTTACAGCGAATGTTTGGCATCTCCAATGAGCAGCGGACGATTCGCCGTCAGGATTTTCATATTCCCTCTTTGGAAGAAGAAATACCCAGCAAGCGGACTCTCACGCTTGAAGCCATTGTCGCCTTCCCCGAACTGGATGATGAAGATGGAGATCACTCTGTGATACCAGATTTTTTTCATCATATGAGCGTTACAGATGAGGGTGGAAAACTGAAGTGTCGTTTGCGCTTGGACGCGGAATGGGAAGATGATGGCTCAATAGACGGGTACATTACGAGCCAGTTCCGTGCGGTTACGACATGGGGCGAGCCAGAAGTTGCTGATTTTCAAAATGTACGTCCAGCGGATCGTTCTCGAATCCAACTGATTTACGTCCCTGCCACACGATGCGCAGTTTCTCAGGTATCCGCTTTTCTGAAAAGCCGACTTTGGAAGGCTATTAACTGGTCGGAACAAGTTCGGTCATCTTTTACTCAAAAAGCCACAGAGCTGAACGAATCTTTTGAGGGTGAAAAGGCGATTAGTATCGTTACCGGAAAGCTCACAGAGCGTTGGCATGAACTGCACTCTGCTGGAACTGATAGTACACCGAAGTTTCGCCCGGTCGACCTACGCTTTGAAGAATTCGTTCGTAAGGTGGAGGTACTGCTGCACCCAGATGAAAGTGGTCGGGATAGGAGCATTGATGAGCTAAGTGATGGCCAAAGTTCGCTGTTTCACATCGCCATGACTTCAGCTACTCTCGATGTTGAAACCGAGATATTAGCCCAACCGGAGAGTGAAGATTTTCTCGGTGCAGACTTGTTCTTGCCCTCGTTGACTATTTTGGCACTTGAGGAGCCGGAGAATAACCTAGCCCCATACTATCTATCTCGAATCATAAGTCAGATCAGCAGTTTAGTGCATGGCTTAAGAGCGCAAGCAGTGCTATCTAGCCATTCGCCGAGCATTCTCGCCAGAATCCAGCCAACACAAGTAAGGCACTTCAGACTAGCAACAGAATCAAACACCACTGTCGTTCGTCAACTGACTTTACCCTATGAGGAGAATGAAGCTGCAAAGTACATCCAGCAAGCGGTGAGAGCCTATCCAGAGTTGTATTTCGCTAAAGTTGTTGTTCTCGGGGAAGGGGCTTCCGAGGAGGTAATTCTTCCTGCTATATCAGAAGCTATGGGCATACCAATTGATAAATCTTTTGTCGCCATGGTTCCATTAGGGGGCCGCCATGTAAACCACATGTGGCGTTTGCTAACAGATTTACAGATCCCTTTTCTAACATTACTCGATCTGGATTGGGGACGGCACGGCGGTGGCTGGGGAAGGATTAAGAATGCAGTTGCCAAATTGATAGAGTATGGGCTCGACCCAAGTGAGATATTTGGGCAAAACCTCAATCTGTTAGGCTACCAACATAACCTTGCTGCATTTGATAATTATCCGGTTTCAGATTGGAATAACATTAATCAGTGGGTTCAATGGCTCAGGCGGCACAAAGTTTATTTTTCAAGCCCATTAGACATTGATTATTCGATGTTAAAAGCATTCACTAGCCATTATCGGGTGGTCCCAGATGAAAGCTCTAATGGACCATCTATGCATGGTGATCCAGGCAATGCTGTTATGGGAGATGAAGGGTATCCTGGCTTCTACGCGGATGATGTACTTAACTTGCGCTGGTACAGATATCTGTTCTTAGGAAGAGGTAAACCAAGTACGCATATTCGAGTGCTTGGCTCTATTCCGCCAGATCAGTTGGCTCAAAACGCGCCAGAAGAGCTACGGGCTTTAGTTCTAGCTATTCACACAACCCTTCAAAACCAGGAGGCAAGGTGAAGTTTATTCGACCTGACCACTGGCAGCCGAAGGGGATCGACGATCTTGAGCCAAATGCTTGGCAAGCACTAAGGCAACGAGAGTCCACAAGTATTATCGCTGGCCCTGGAGCCGGAAAGACAGAGTTTTTAGCGCAAAAGGCTGCATATCTGCTTGAGACTGGCCTATGTCCATCAAACAAAAAAATTCTGGCGATTTCCTTCAAGACTGATGCCGCAAAAAATCTCGCAGATAGAGTGAAAGAGCGTTGTTCAGAAGAAGTCAGCAATCGATTTATTTCGATGACTTTTGATGCATTCACTAAGAATTTAATAGATCGATTTCGCATGGCTTTGCCCGAGCATCATCGCCCATCAAAGCGATATGAAATCTCTTTTCCATCTTTTCACCAAGAGAAGCAGCTTATTAGTAGTTTCAGAAATAATTTTGGGAACGCAGTAGGTATCTATAGCTTTACGCAAAGACTCCAAAACATGAATCAGTTTATCGGAAGTGTGCGTATAGGAGATCCCAAGTTGTCATGGTTGGAGGAGGAATTTTTAACTTTTTGGTTGAGTCAGCAAATAAACTACCCCGACGGTGTTTCCAGAGTGTCATTTCCGGCGCTAAATCGACTTGCTGAATATATCGTTCGCACTAACGATCATGTTCGTAGATCTATTAGAGCATCATATCCTATTGTTTTTGTGGATGAGTTCCAAGATACCACGTTTGCTCAATATGATTTTCTATCTTCTGTTTTTAAATCAAGTGAGGCTGAGGTAACAGCAGTAGGAGATTACAAGCAAAGAATAATGGGTTGGGCCGGTGCTAAAGGTGATGTGTTTCATCAATTTGAGGCTGACTTTTCAGCAGAACGACATTCATTGCTCCTTAATCACCGCTCTTCACCTGAATTGGTCAGGATACAACATGTTATTGCACAAGCTATTGACCATGAAGTGAGAGAGGTTCAGACAAGTAATATCAATTTAATTTCTGGTGATGCCGCTTGGATTTGTTGTAGTTACAATATAAATCAGGAGGCTGCTCATTTGGCTGAGTGGATAGCAAATGACTTGCTAGGTAGGTCACTGAATCCAAGAAACTACTCTATTCTGGTGCGTCAAAAACCAGAAGATTATGAACAACAGCTATCTTATTATCTCGCTCAACATGGACTGAGCTTACGAAATGAGAGTGTGAAAATAGGTCAAACTACATTACAAGATTTGCTTGCTGAAGAACTGACCATTTTGTTCTCTACTCTGCTTAGGCTGGGACTGGTCCGTCGAAATGCACAAGCGTGGAATCAACTATCATCAGATATTCGAATTCTTCGTAATACGAACCAGGAAGACGAAAAGGCACTACGACAGGTTGAACGCGAGCTAACAAAGTTCATTTCTACACTACGGATGTTAATGCAACAGCCTCTGACACGGGAAAATGGTCGCGATGTATTTGAGCGAACTATAAAATTTATTAACTCAGACGATCTTCGCAGCTCCTTTTCTCGTTACGCTACAGGAAATTTACTTGAAATAAACTTGGCAGCACTCGAAGAATTTTTTATAAACTGTGTTGATACTCAGAACTCTTGGGCAGGTTTGCTAGATGAGTTTGAAGGCACGAACCATATTCCTCTTATGACTATTCACAAAAGCAAGGGGCTTGAATTCGATACAACCATTTTCATGGGGATAGACGACAACGCTTGGTGGTCTTATAAGCAAGGTGATAAGGAAGGACTATCGACATTTTTTGTAGCACTGTCTCGCGCTAAACAAAGGGCTATTTTTTCCTATTGTCAGCAAAGAGGGCAACGAACCAACGTCGCAGATTTTTATGAGTTGTTGACGGCCGCTGGTGTTCAGGAGTATGCGATCCAACCAAGTGTAGTGGCATAATCTATTTGGTCGCCCCATTTGAGGTTTTGTAATACCTTTTCTAATTCTTTAACTGCTAATTAAGCGAAATCTGTAACTCATTTATGTCCCAAAACGAGTTTGTTCGACCGTCCGCTCCTCGCAGAAAGCGGTCCAGTTATAAATTTGGCTCATTAAATTTAGCTGTTGTTACTGTTACTGGTCATAACAGCTAGTCAGAAACACACACGATTTCTTCATCTATCTGGCCAATCACCTTAACGGCGTTCTTTAGCATGTTAGCTCTATGAAATTTTCTGGAGCTGACAATGAGAACGCCTTTGTTACCTTGGTTTATCCTATGGGTGACCATCCCAATCATTATTTTCTTTCTATTCATCTTACCCGCCTATGCCAGTGACGAGCCATTCTATCAGCGTGGTCAGGAAGGCTGGTTTTGGTATCAAGTCATTCCTGGGCCAGCGGAGGCTGAAGAGCTTATTAAGCCGGAATCTGGTGCGGCAGAGTCGAGTAAGAGCGGGCTAAAGCCTTTCAGTGCTGCCTGGTTTCGTGAGCACATGCAGTCGTTCATGGACAAGGCAATTGATGAGCCAACGAGTGAGAATGTCAGAGCCTATCTTTATCTTCAGCGCGTCATGATGGATAAGGGCTCACTATTTGCTGATGTTAGTCAGCAGGTGGTCATGGGCGATCCTGTTTTGGATGAAATCAGTCGCAGACCCTTGGCGACTTATGCTGCCAATCGGATGGATCGAGAAGCTGGCGCTCAACGTGATGTAGCTTTAGGTGAAGTAGCAAAACGGGCTGGCTTGTTCTTTTTCTATCGTTCGGATTGTCCTTACTGCCATGCTCAAGCTCCTATCATCGAATCCATGGCTTTGAACTACGGTTTCGAGGTGTTTGCTATTGCTGTCGATGGCTTGCCTTTACCTGGTGGAGAGTTTCCTAATTACAAAGTCGATTCAGGACAAGCTCAATCATTGTCAGTTACGACTGTCCCTGCCGTGTTCTTAGTTGACCCGCCTAACGTCATAACTCCGATTGGCCAAGGTGCAATGAGCCTCGATGAGCTCAATAATCGAATCATTCTCGCAGCCCATCAAGCCGGTTGGATTGACGATCAAACTTACTATGCCACCAGACCTGTTCAACCCGGCGTGTCACTTGCGATGTCAGCCCAAGAGCTTAACGAAAAGATATTACAGAACCCTGAGTTTCTTGTTCGCTATCTGCGTGCACAAGGAGGGTTATAACGATGAAAAAAGTATTCCGAGTATCGCTTATCGCCTGTGCGATTGGTTTTTCATCTATGAGCCAAGCAAGCTTGCAACAGGAGATGAATCAGTTGTTTGGTTCAATGACCAACACCACTGCGCCTGGTGTATTCGAGAGTCAGCGGCGTGGCGTTATATCTGGTGGAAGCGTTGTTGTCCGTAACAGGATCATGAACGAAAACCTCGTCTCAATGGTGCCTCCTTCATTCCAAGCAGGTTGTGGCGGCATTGATATGTTCGCTGGAAGTTTGTCATTTGTTAATGCAGATCAGTTTGTTCAATTACTTCGCTCTGTAGCGGCAAATGCCAAGGGATACGCATTCCAATTAGCGCTCAGTGCTATGTGTGAGAAATGCTCTCAGCACATGGAGACACTGCAAAAGAAAATACAGCAGTTGAACGAGTATTTTGGCAATTCCTGTCAAATGGCTCAGGGAGTCGTGAACGATACCCTGGCTGCTTTTGGTAAAAAGGGGCAAACAGAAGCCAGCATGTTGAGCTCACTTAAAGGGGCTGGAGACATTTTTACCAGTTGGAGTGAGTCCAATGGTAAGAACCCTTATGAGAACGCTTCAAGTGTCGCGGCATCGGATGTGAACAAAACAATTAAAGGTAACTTGGTCTGGCGAGCACTGAAACGTCACTCGGCATCAAGCTGGTTTGCATCGGGGGATGATCGTTTTCTTGAAGCGGTTATGTCGGTGACTGGTTCGATCATCGTTGGTGATTTAGCGAATGCCGCTGATGGCCAAGGTAAAGCCCCAAAACTGACCAGACTAAATGGCAATAAAGTGACTATTGAGCATCTAATTCATGGCGGTAACGTCGCTATGTACCGATGTGACACAGTGACGCAAGACGGTTGTCTGAACCCAACAATCACTAACGTGACTCTTACCGGGTTATCAACTCAGGTAGAAAATTTACTTCTTGGTACAGGTTCTAGTAACGGCATTATTTTTAAGTTTGCTCGAAATACAGGGGCTGCTAGCACCACCGAAAAGGCTTTTATGACCTCGGCTCCTGCGAGTATTGGCGGCATGATTCGAACACTTTCTGCATTAAATGAAGGGGCCGCTAGGTCGTTTGCTTCACGAGCGGCACCATTTATTGCTGTTGAGATGGCCCGGGCATTGGTTGAAGACATGCTCAATGCAGCTAGAAGCACATCGGGTGTGGAAGATCATGCCTATGCGAAGTTGTTAACCGAAGACCTTGAACGTGCACGTCGCCAAATCAATGATGAGTACGCTGCGTTGCAGCGAAGATACGGCTCAGAGCAAGAATTGCTGGCGCATTTTAACCAGGTGATTCAGACCATTCGCAAACAGCGTTATTACACCGTTAAATCTACGGCGCTGGGGGAATAGGTCATGTGGGAAATCTATTCCATCGGGGATTCGGCTTTTTTAGAGCAGGTCCTGAACGCTGTCGCGATGATCACTGGTACAGGCGATTTTACTTCAATGGTTCGCATTGGCTTGCTCATTGGGGTATTGATGGTCTCTGTTCAGGCCTTAATGCAAGGCGGTCGTGGGATTAACTTTCAACACGTTTTAGTCTCATGGCTAGTCTTTGCAACCATGTTTGGACCCAGTACCCGAGTGAGCATTGAGGATGCGTACACGGGACAAGTTCGAGTGGTTGATAATGTGCCCATCGGTGTTGCTGCCGCAGGCAGTACGATTTCGACTGTTGGCTTTCAAATCACGCGATTGTTTGAAACGGCGTTCTCAACTCCCGCCATGACGGAATACGGCTTTGCATCCAGTTTACAGTCACTGATTAAAGTGAGAAAACAGGTGATGGATCGCTCTGGGTTGGGTGATGCAAATCGTGTCGCCGGTTCGGACATCGAGCAATCGTGGTTTAACTACATCAAAGAGTGCACCTTGATTGGTATCGACATTGGCCAAAAGAACCTCGATCAGGTGCTGAGTGACCCCAACCCAATGACTGCGATTAGGTTTGATTCGCGTATTTATGGCACACGCATCATGCTCAGTGGTAGCAGTAGCGATCTGGACTGCACCGATGCCTACAGCCAACTGAAACTCATGACAGAATCAACCTTCATTCCAAGGCTTAAACAGGTTCTGTCGGCCTCATTGGGGACTTCGTCAGCAACGGACACTGATGACGTGATCCGAAATGCACTGAATAATCTTGGTTTGGCCTCGGTTAACACCCAAGAGTACATGACCGCGTCGGTGCTTTTGCCTATTTATGAGCAAAGCGTGACGGGCAAGTATATGGATGATCAAGCTTTCACCGCCGCCGTGATGGTTAACCAAGCGATTGAGCAGCGCAATACGCAATGGGCGGCGGAGCAGACCCTGTTCCAAAGTATCGTTCGTCCGATGATGACGTTTTTTGAGGGTTTCATTTACGCCATCACCCCATTGATGGCCTTTGTGATTGCCCTTGGCCAAATCGGGATGCGAATGGCCGGGAAGTACTTGTTAATCCTGCTTTGGATTCAACTTTGGATGCCTGTCATGGCCATCATTAACCTATATATCCATTTAACTGTAGCTGGGAAAATGTCGGCTCTTGATGCCTTTGCAGGTACAGAAGTGCCATCTTTTGCTGGGATGATGCAGATGGATTCAGTGCTGCAAACCTGGATAGCTACTGGCGGCATGTTGGCGTCGAGTGTTCCGGCGATTTCGCTCATGCTCGTGTATGGCTCAGCAATAACCGCTACCCACTTGGCTGGACGTCTTCAAAACGGTGATGCAATTGATGAAAAGATGGCAAGTCCAGATGTCGCGAAAAATGCCCCGGTGATGCAATCACAGTCAATGTTCCAAAATTCAGCCCTCACTGGTTCTGCTATGACCGGCGCGTCAAACCTACTAAGCAGTTTCTCTGTCGGAAACGCAGTGGGTTCAATGGTCGGCTCTGCAAAAGAATCCATGACTCAGGCAACTCAAGCCTTTAGCCGTCAGGTTGGCAATACCATGAGTCGAACCTTTGGTGAAAAGCTAAGTTACGACAACCTTTCTTCGGTTGGACGTCAGATCGGTTCTTCTAATTCCGCATCTAGCGCCGTTGTTAATCAGGTTACTGATGACCTGCAAACACGGTATGGTTTCGGAGACGATAAAAAAGACGCTGTACGTGGCTTGGTATCGGGCGTGTTATCGGGAGGCCTTAGGGTTGGTGGCGATGGAACCATTACTAATCCCGGTGAGAAAGAAGTTGCCGATAAGGGTTTTCTTGGGAGGCTTCTTGGAACGGGAGGCAATGATTCTCCACAAGGTAATTTGCCTGGAGTTGATAAGCCAGATTCATCTCGTGTACCAAAACTATCAAGGGTACGAGCTGGGTTGGATCTAGGTGGTAACTTTAGTGGCCAAGTTGAGTCGTCAGAAGGCAGTTCTCGGTCTACGACCGCAAATACGCTCACTGGGGAGATGCAAAGCTTGGCATCGAGTGATTCACGACGTGCTGAGTTTCGCGATGCGATGGTTAAGGACCTTTCAGATTCAAGACGCTCTGGCGTTGAGATGTCGTTGTCTAATCAAGACTATCAGTCACTTCAGAGTTCAGCACAAGACGTTATCACGGCATCAAACCGCTTTAGTGAGCTTGATCAGGCCAGCTACAGTCTATCAGGACAAAGGAACACGGATGGTGCGACGTTAACTCGATTAGCAGCGGATAATCCTGAAGTCATGGATTATTTAGGTCGCTATATGAACCAGCATGTTGAAGCAGGTAACCGATTACGTGAAAACCTTCCAATGTATCAGCGCTTGCTACCTGATGATAATCAGGCGTATGTGGCCGCAGCTATGGAGTCTTTAACCTATAGCAACTCCTCTACGCCCGCTGAACGAGACAATGACTATCAAGCAGCAATGACTGTTATGGCCATGGCTACCGGAGCCGATTTACGATCTATTCAGCCACGCTCTAATGAAGGCTTGTCATCAACGGCACCTACTTTTGGTGGCACTCAAAGCCAAGTTGAATCCGGTGTTCTGGGAGGCTATGAGGATGCTGCAACAGTTCAAACGCAGTTCAATTCGGCTCAATCTGCTTACCAAACCAATCTTTCTGGTGTAGATGGACAGCTGAATGCGCATCAGCAACAAGCCCAGCAGGCCGTAGCTTCTGACACAAGTACCTATCAATCTGGACTAAACAGTGAAGCTGGCTCTCAGTGGCGATCTCGCATTATGGCTGATGATAGCGGAGTCTCTGGTGCTGAAATGTTCTTCAACAGCGCCAGTGCTATTGGTGATTTCAGTGGCAAGCATACTGATGCAGCATTGCATACCTTGAATCATTTTGGCGAAGACTATGAGAGTTACAAGGAGCAAGCCCTTGCAGAACCTGGCTCACGAGGTTTCTTGCACAATGCAACTGTGGCCAGCAAATCAACATGGGATGGGTTAAAAGCAGCCGTTGATGCCGGAACCTCTTTGGAAAATCCTTTGACGGCGTTTAATGATGCATACAGTGGATCGAGTTCGCAGTATGCCTCCGAAGTAAACTGGGGCACTAAGTCTGAAGCCATGTTGGCGGGGGCATTCGGTGCGGCAGTTAACAATCGATACGGTGAGTTCTTAGAACAGTACGCCGATGATTTTAAACAGGAAGCATACAGCGAAGGGCAGAGAATGGGATTGACCCCGATTCAAAGTCAAGTGTTTGCTCAAGCTTTCAATGAAGGTTTGGCGGGGCGCGTATTCAACTCTGAAGACTCATCGAGTTGGTCGCCTGAAATGCTAGGTCTAAGGGAGCAAATGCTAAATGAGTATCGTCAAAAGGATGAGAGTGGCGCTTACATTCCTGACAGTGTGTCCGAAGAAGATAAAGCATTTGTGGATAAGCAGATAGCGGTGATCTCAAATGCATCGCTTGCGGGAGATTATGCTCAGAACAACTTGATCGATATTAGGGCCTATAACCAGGCATCAGGAAGGAACTGAAAATAGAAGGTAGCCAGCTTGTGGTTGGCTGGCTATTTTTTTGGCTTTTTGGGATACCTTGGATAAAAGCCATCAAAAAACGAATGGAGCTTATACCAATACCATTTTTCTTCAATGCTCAAAGTTCTACCCGAATCTTTAACTTGGCTACTCAAGAATCTAATTCCAGTACAAATAGCTAAGAAAAAGAGTCCCAAACCAACAATTGTCCAACTCGCTTGCCAATATGCGATTGCTACAAGCATAGTGATTATGGCTATAAGTCCGATGGGATTACAGGTCGCTTTGAATCCCAAGTAGCTGAAAAAAACGACGGTGCAGAACAGAAATGGCAAAGCCGCTAACTTGGCAGATGCCGTTAATATTTCTGATGGAAAGAAATGAGCCGCAGCCAAAGTCGCCAGAAAAAGCCCCAGTGATATAAACCAGCAGCGTGCTGTTAAAGATTTAAGTAAGTTTGTCATCTTCTTAGTACTCTCAAAGTGCACGGGCGGTGCACAATCAAATCATGCATCAGCATGTTAGTTCTCAAAAAGTGCTCTAGTGGTTTGCTCGGCCATAATCTCACACACAGGGCATTTAAGCTGAATGCGCTGTTGTGATACCGTCAAATACAGACTGCCGCACCGACACCGGTGTAAGGATGCAAGCTGTGATCTTAAATCACGAGCTAGAACCCAACCTTCATTGATGGTTAGTTTTTTCCAGGGGATTTCAGCTGGAAGATCTGCTTCTTCCCTTGCAACCAAGTACGCATCGTAAGCCTTCATCAAAGCATCAATATTTAATTGCTTGTAGACATTATCACCACCAATATTGACATAAAGCGCCATCAGCAGGGAGCCTTCAACTAAGGCTCTTCTGCTTTTAACAATGGCATCAGATTCTGGCAATTGACCAGGGCAAGGTGACTTGCCAGTCACTTCTTTGTGAAGCCTTCTGATAATGTGGATTGGCAAACCAGTATCGAGCGCGATAATGGTTGTCCTAAATCCGTATTTAATAAGTAGCGAGGCTCGGGTAAACAGCTCACTTTTGGAAAGGTTATCAATCATGCATCCCCCTTGTTGTTTAGGGTTGATAATAAATAAGCGATTCTTGGGATACCTGTGCCTTTGCTCTTCACCATCTCAATCAGTTGGCTTTGGTTACCCCTTGGTTGAAACAGCATGAATGATGAGGTCGCTACTCGTTGCAGGTCGTCAACACCAGCATTAATCAGAGCATCAACCACATCGCGTGTAAGTCCAAAGCGCAAGACAGCCTCTTGCGGATCAATGCGCGCCAATTCCCGTGCTGCGTGCAGGTACGCCAAGTTTAATTGATAGAAGTCTTGTTGATTGGTTGTCATTGACGGACCTCCAGTTCATGTAAAATATTGCGATAAATAGAAAGCACTCTTTGCCCATACCAGCGTGCACGCTCTTCGTTCCAACTGTGATAGCGGCCTATGCCAAGCTCTAAATCGTTAGGTGAAGACTTGATTGCTTCGGCCAAAATACTGGAGCCGACGGTAAGGTTGGTGATGGGGTCTAGCAGTTCCGCCGCTGAGCTCACCCGATGTCCGTGCCAATGCAAATTGATTTGCATTAGGCCAATATCGAGCTGGTATTTTTCACTCTCTTGCAGTGCTTGGTTTAACAGTTGCTCCGCTTCTGTCTGAGATTTGGCGTAGGTTGCATTTGAACCATTGCGAATTGCGTATGGCCATGGACTGGTCATGTTGAGACCGCGATGTGAGGCGGACTCAGCCAAGGCAACGGCGTAGAGCATGACTGGATCAATACCAACGCTTTGTGCTGCTTTTTCCCACTGATAGCCCGGAAAAGCATAGACTGAAGTGCTTGCGGACATGGCTATCGCTAGTGCAATGGTTTTTGCTTTAATCGTTTTCATTTTTGTCCTCTAATTGATTTCCGAGAAGCGCCTGAATGGCTTTCGGGCTTATTCTTTTTAAAGGCACTGCGCTAAAGTTGGCGATGCCTCTCGTGTAAACTTGTGCCGCTTTTGACCAGTCGCCCACGGCAACAGGCGCTTGCATATCAAATCCTTTTTGCTGGTTCTGATGGTCTGCAATACCCTGTAATAGCCTTGGGTATTCACCCACTTCGTCCCGCAGCAAGTAAGCCTGGTAGCGTGTTAAAAACTCTTTTTGCTTAAAGGGGTATTCCCTGTCATCAACCTTGCAGAGTTCAACCCATCCACCCATATCTGAAATCACGCGGTGGATAAGCGCATCGTCAAACATCACTGATGTCCAAGCGCCAACCTGACGAACAGCCTTGTCAACTTTGTTCCAAGCAACCATGGCTCTTGAGCCCGAGTTGCCGTCGATATGCTTGATGACGTCAGCGGGCTTTGGAAAAAATTGCCCAGTATCCGGTGATTGAATATGCCGAGTCAGACCGATTCGCACTTCTTCAATGCTATAAGCACGAAGGGCTTCAAATGCGATGGATAGCAATTGCGGTGATACGCTTTTGCCATACATGGCCCAAGCGGCTCCCCAAACCTCAGCAAACTCGCGTTTATCAACCTCCTGCACTTGAACGAACCTCCCGAATACCTGGTCCGGCCCAGCTTTCGGCGATGCGGCGATTGCTTTCTTCAATATTCAATTGGTGATTGCTGCCCTTTAGGCTCGTCGATGATTGCTGTACTTCATCAATGCGAACGTACTCGTCTTCCCATTGCCGGTTTAAAAGCCAGTTATGTGGCATAGGGGTCTTAGTCCGATCTTGATACTGCAATCGGTTGTCTCGTTGCTCTTTCCAGCGTGTTAGCACTTCCAAGGCGAGTTCATGGTCTTCATTGAGGCCCATGCGAAGCCATTCTTCTTTGGCTTTCGCTTTTTTTTCTTTGCGTATTTGTACATCCCAGAAGTCTTCGAACTGTATCTGGTTAACAGTTTTAACTGTTGGCTTATTGCTTCTCTCAGAGTCATCCGACCGTTGAGAGTCCCTTACCGGGTTGCCATCAGGCATAAACAATGATGAAAATTCTTCTGGAAGCCGAGCTTGAAAAGCGGCAAGAGATTTCAAAAGCGATGCCATACCAACGAAGTCGGCAGGTACATCTTTAAGCAACCGAAAGGCTGCCTTACCTTGGTTAGGGTTTTCGATTGGGTTGTGCTTCAGAAAGCTCCGAATCAAAGTCCAACCGGATTCCTCGCAACGAATGAGGAACTGATCTTGTTCTAACTCATTTAGAGCCTTGGCAACCTGTTGCTCTTCCCAGTTCAAGTCAGAAGCAACGTAACCAATCGGCAATCGAAAGCAGCCAAGCAAATTACAATGTGGGCATGTAAGCAAATACAGTCCTAGCAACTTAGCTGAGTCACTCCAGGACAAAACGTTTTGCTTTAGCCAAAAGCGGGTATAGACCTTGCCATAATCACGCATGGAGGAACTCGCTTTTGTGTTTACGTAAAATGCTGACCATTATTTGCCCTTAATCCTACTGGTTACTGGCTTTCAGCTCGCTTGGGCATTCGGGATAGATGTCCGGTCTTAACTGGGATCGGGTTACCTGTCCTTGCGTAGCTTGTTCGATGGGTAAAACGAATTCAGCGGGAACACGCCCTGATTTATTCAACCAAAACCAGACGTTTTGCTGTTTTGAGTTGATGGCTCGTGCTAATGCTGATTGCCCGCCGACCAAGTCAATGGCACGGCGGAGATGTTTTTGTGTCGTGTTGAACACTTCCATACCGTCTCCTGTTACAATAATAACTGTTACAAGATTGAATGTTACAGTTTAAACTGTAGATAAGTCAACAGTTAAAATTGTTGAAAGACTACAGTTTTATTTGTAGAATGCGGGCTTATGAAAACTTTATCCGAACGACTAAACCATGCCTTGCAGCTTACTGGGGTAACTCAGTCTGAGTTGGCTCGTCGCATTGGTATCAAACAGCAGTCGATCAGCCAGATTTGCTCTGGTAAATCGGCTAGGTCTCGTTACACCATGCAGATCGCGGAGGCGCTTCGCGTGAATGCTCATTGGCTCGCCACAGGTGATGGCGAGATTGGCTTGGGGGTCGGTAATGTAGAAGTCGGGCCTGATATTAAGGGAAGAATTCCTCTCATTAACTGGGTTCAGGCCGGTGATTGGACTGAAATAGCGGAGGGATTTGCCCATGAAGATGCTGAGGAGTGGCGTGAAGTCACTGGGAAAGCACATGAGGGTTGTTTCGCACTTCGCGTAAAAGGCGACAGTATGGAAAATCCAAGCGGAAAAAAATCCATACCTGAGGGGGCAGTGATCGTTGTTGATCCTGAGTTACCTTACTCTTCAGGTTCATTGGTTGTTGCGCGTTTGGATGATTCGAAAGAAGCAACCTTTAAGCAGTTAGTTATTGATGGTGAACAGAAGTACCTAAAACCTTTGAACCCGCAATACCCTGCAATACCGATCAACGGCAACTGCACCATCATCGGTGTAGTACGACAAGCTATCATCGATTTCTGGTAGCGAAGGAATTTGTGGTTTAGCCACAGTTGTTCATGAGCTGAAGAAGCAACGATTGCAAACAGCTACAACTGAGCATTGGCGCACGCTGAGAGTAAATGGTAACCGATTAGATAACCATTGATTGTTTATAAAGTCAAGATCAGCGAAAATAGCGGCCAATTACGATTAACACGACGGATTTGACAAGCGAAGAACTGAAAAGAGAGTACTTCCAAAAGTGTGTACAAATCCGTGTACAAACTAAAAGAATTTATACATGGCAAACCAAGATTTTCTTAATGAAATCAATAAGCGAAGGACCTTTGCTATCATCTCCCACCCCGATGCGGGTAAAACAACCATCACTGAAAAAGTGTTGTTATTCGGACAAGCTATCCAACGTGCAGGAACAGTAAAAGGGCGTGGCTCAAATCAGCATGCTAAATCAGACTGGATGGAAATGGAAAAACAACGTGGTATCTCCATTACCACTTCTGTTATGCAGTTTCCTTACGCTGATTGTCTAGTTAACTTACTTGATACCCCAGGGCACGAAGACTTCTCTGAAGATACTTATCGTACTTTAACTGCCGTTGACTGTTGTTTAATGGTCATTGACTCTTCAAAAGGGGTCGAAGATCGTACCCGTAAATTAATGGAAGTGACTCGATTACGTGATACGCCAATTTTGACCTTTATGAATAAATTGGATCGTGATATTCGTGATCCGATGGAATTAATGGACGAAGTTGAAACTGAGCTAAAAATTGCCTGTAGTCCTGTTACTTGGCCGATTGGCTGTGGAAAACTGTTTAAAGGGGTTTACCATATCTTAAGAGATGAAACCTATCTTTATCAAACAGGCCAAGGTCATACTATCCAAAACTCACGAGTAATCAAAGGGTTGGATAATCCTGAGTTAGATGAAGCGATTGGTGATGATTTAGCCGTTCAATTACGTGATGAGCTAGAGTTGGTGTTAGGTGCATCACATGAGTTTGATCATGAAGCTTTCTTAGCGGGTGAATTGACTCCGGTTTTCTTTGGTACCGCATTAGGTAACTTTGGTGTTAATCACATGCTTGATGGTTTGGTAAAGTGGGCGCCAGCGCCAATGCCTCGTCAAACTGATATGCGAGAAGTGACAGCGGCTGAAGAGACATTCACGGGTTTTGTCTTTAAAATTCAAGCTAATATGGATCCCAAACACCGCGACCGTGTTGCTTTTTTACGGGTGGTGTCAGGCATGTATGATAAAGGGATGAAACTGCACCAAGTACGCACGAAAAAAGATGTGGTGATTTCAGATGCATTGACCTTTATGGCAGGGGATCGTTCTCATGTTGAGCATGCTTATCCTGGTGATATTATTGGCCTGCATAATCACGGTACCATTCAAATTGGTGATACTTTTACTCAAGGTGAAATGTTAAAATTCACCGGTATTCCTAACTTCGCTCCGGAATTATTCCGCCGTATTCGTCTGCGTGATCCGCTAAAACAAAAACAATTGTTAAAAGGTCTGGTGCAATTATCTGAAGAAGGTGCGGTACAGGTGTTTAGACCCCTAGCTAATAATGATTTAATTGTTGGCGCAGTTGGGGTGCTACAGTTTGATGTCGTGGTTGCACGCTTAAAAGGTGAGTATAACGTTGAAGCCATTTATGAATCAGTGAATGTATCGACGGCTCGTTGGGTTGAATGTAGTAACGAAAAGAAACTCGAAGAATTTAAGCGTAAAAATGAGCAACATCTGGCATTAGATGGTGGTGATAACTTAACTTATATTGCACCAACGATGGTTAACTTAAATTTAACCCGTGAACGCTATCCTGATATTGAGTTCCATCAAACGCGTGAACACTAATTTTCTGTTATAAATCATATAAAAAGCCATATTTTTTATGGCTTTTTTCACAATGATGTATTGTAAAATCAACTCCAGTATCTGTTTAGGTTTACTCAATAATCTTATCTATACTATTTATATTCCGTCGATATTCTAATAAAAACTACCCTTTAATCAGCTATTACTCTTTCTATTCTCTGCTATCCTAATAATGATATTTTTATACTCATTGTATAAATAAAATAAAAACTTTTTACATATAAATGGCTATTTTTCAGATTAAAATTACAAAAAGTTATCTTTATTTACTATTTATTACTTTATTTGCTACTCATAACTTAGTAGTGTAACTGAAGTACTTGTTAATAATTTGATAAAAAATACACACATTTCCTGTCATGATTAATTTATGAGCAGGGGGAAGCAATGAATCAACAAAAAATAAAATTAGTATTAGCGCTCGTCACGGGTATGACAGTGACAATGATAAGTACAGCAACTATTGCGGAGACATCGTGGTATAACGAAATTGATAAAACTACCAGTAATGTTAACAATGAATTAAGCGATACGGCAATATCGAAAAAAATCGAAGAAACACTATTACCTAACCCCTCCATTGACAGTGGATCACTTTCAATTCGTACTGAATTTGGTCATGTCACAGTTGCCGGCTTTGTTAAAAATGCAGAGCAGGAAAAACAAATCATTCAGATCATTGAAAAAATTGATGGTGTAAAAAGCGTTGAATCATCAGTGAATATTCAAGGCTAACTTAATAGCGACTTAATTTATTTTAATTAGTGATTAAAAAGAATGACCTTGAAAACAGGTGCGAGTATCCTTATAAGGTTGTATTAAGGAGACTCTATGGGGAAGTATATACCGGTTACATTAAATAATATTACTGCACTTGAATTTCAATCATCCTTACCACAAGGCAAAGTTGCATTAGTTTGCGAAGGCGGTGGACAGCGAGGCATCTTTACTGCTGGTGTTCTTGATGAATTTATGCGCTCTCAATTTGATCCTTTTGATCTACTCCTAGGGGTATCCGCGGGGGCGCAAAACTTATCTGCTTTTGCTTGTGGACAAAGGGGTTACGCCCGCAGAGTCATTAACCGTTATACCACCAATAACCAATTCTTTAATCCGATTCGTTTTGTTCGTGGGGGAAATTTACTCGATCTTGACTGGTATATAGAAACCACTTCGAAAGAAATGCCTTTAAATATGCCTAAAGCATTACGTCGTTTCGATAGTGGTCGCGAGTTTTATATGGTGGCAAGTCGCTCCGACAATTTTAAGGCAAATTATTTTCAACCAGAAAAAAGCACATGGCTTGATATTGTGAAAGCCTCCAGTGCGATCCCCGCGTTTTATCGCAATGGTGTTTTATTTCAAGATGTTGTTTACCATGATGGCGGTATTAGTGATGCGATCCCGGTAAAAGAGGCTTATCGTCGTGGTTGTCGTACAATTGTCGTTATACGAACCGTACCGTCTGAATATCAATATACCACCGAGTGGGTGGATAAAATGGGAAAATGGTTTGAGAATGGCCGTTTTCAACGCTTTCTCAATATGGCTCAAGTCCATATTGAAACTTATACTGACACACTAAGATTTATCCAATCTCCACCTGAAGATGCCGTTATCATTGAAATATATCCACCAACAACACTACAATCTAGTGCATTAGGAAGCCGTTTAAGTGCATTAAATCATGATTATCATGTTGGTAGACGCTGTGGGCGCTATTTTCTAGCCACTATTGGTCAACACTTCTCTAAGAAAAAATTTCAGCAACACGATAAAAAAATATTTAGCCTATTTGAAAATGAAGCAAAAGCAGATAAAGCGGAAGATGCCGAAATCATTCAAAAAGGAACTCGGAGTGTGCACCCTGAAGTAAGGAGTGTTCAAGAATGAGTCGATTTATTGATACGCATTGTCATTTTGATTTTCCCGTCTTTTATCACGACCTTGAGAATAGCCTTGCTTTAGCACAACAGGCTCAGGTAAAAAAAATTATTATTCCTGCGGTTGCTCAGTGGAATTGGGACGCGGTAACGGAATTGTCTCGTTATAACAATGCACTATATTGTGCACTAGGTTTGCATCCTTTATATATTGAAGCGCATACAGAGCAGCACTTGATTGAACTTAAAACACGCCTAAAAACGACGCCACGTTGTGTTGCAATGGGGGAGATGGGTTTGGATAACTATATGACAAATCCACATCCGGAAAAACAGCAACAATTTTTAATAGCACAACTTAAATTGGCGATAGAATTTGATTTACCAGTGATCCTTCATTCACGTAAAACTCATGATAACCTAAGTGCTATTTTGCGCCGTTATTCAGTTCCTCGTAAAGGTGTGATCCATGGTTTTTCCGGCAGTCTGCAACAAGCAGAACGTTTTGTTCAACAAGGCTATTTCATTGGGGTAGGGGGCACTATCACTTATCCACGTGCACAAAAAACACGTCGTGCAATTGCCTCTCTACCCTTAGAGCGCTTGTTATTAGAAACGGATGCGCCTGATATGCCTGTAAGTGGTTTTCAAGGCGAGCCTAACCGCCCTGAGCGAATTCTCGCTGTTTTTTCTTCTCTTTGTGAATTGCGTCAAGAGTCAGCAGAGGTTATTGCAAACCAACTTTACCTAAATAGTCTACAATTATTTCAGTTAACAGATGATGCCTAGTTTTAAGTAAATTAGTAATTATTCTGCCATTCGTATTACCGTTTTTTATTAAACTGCTAACCACTTTTCCAAATGAACTTTATCCATTAAGTGCGTTTTTTGCTTTTTAGTGTGATTTAGATCTCATTTGTGACTTTTATGTTACTTTTTTAAGATGCTAATTGTGATGGATATAGAGGGTTCTTTTCTGGGACTAGGTATAATTATCTGGCAAAAAAAGAGTCAATAAACTTAGTAACAAGCTTATTGATAATCCATTAAATTTTTATATGAACAGGGATCCTTCAATGCACCTCATTATGAGCTTGGTCGGAATGGCCACATTGATATTGATAGCCATTCTTTTCTCCAGCAACCGACGTGCAATAAAATTACGCACGGTCGGTGGCGCATTCCTTATTCAAATTGGTTTAGGCGCATTTGTACTTTATTCAGAAAGTGGCCGTAAAGTGTTATTGGCTATTTCTGATGCCGTTAAAAATGTCATCGATTATGGTGAAAACGGCATGAGCTTCCTTTTTGCTGGCTTAGTTTCCGACAAAATGTTTGAGCTATTTGGCAGCGGTGGCTTTGTTTTTGCTTTGCGTGTTTTACCTGTTATTGTGTTCTTCTCTTCATTGATAGCAGTACTTTATTACTTAGGTATCATGCAATTTGTCATCAAGATTTTAGGTGGCGGATTACAAAAAGTATTAGGCACTTCTCGTACTGAATCAATGTCTGCAACAGCCAATATCTTCGTTGGACAAACAGAAGCACCACTGGTGGTTCGCCCCTATATTGCTAGAATGACAACCTCAGAACTTTTTGCGGTGATGTGTGGTGGATTAGCATCAGTGGCAGGTTCGGTACTGGCAGGTTATGCAAGTATGGGTGTGCCATTGGAGTATTTGATCACCGCTTCATTTATGGCGGCACCAGGTGGTTTACTCTTTGCAAAACTCTTGGTTCCTGAAACAGAAACACCTGATGATCAAAAAGATGCTTTTGATAACTTAAGTGATGAAGAAAAACCCGCTAATATTATTGATGCTGCGGCATCAGGGGCTTCTTCAGGATTACAACTTGCGTTAAACGTAGGTGCAATGCTACTCGCTTTTGTCGCATTAATTGCCTTAATTAATGGTATTCTTGGCGGAATTGGTGGCTGGTTCGGTTATGAAGACTTCTCGCTAGAATTAATCTTAGGCTGGGTATTTGCACCAATCGCCTTCTTAATTGGTGTGCCTTGGAGTGAGGCAACCATTGCTGGCTCTTTTATTGGTCAAAAACTGGTGATCAACGAATTCTATGCTTACTCGGAGTTTAGTAAATATCTGCAAGATGAATCACAATTAGCAGCAGCAGGCTTAATGGCCTTGTCTGAACAAACAAAAGTGATTATCTCTTTTGCGCTGTGTGGATTTGCTAACCTTTCCTCTGTTGCGGTATTACTGGGTGGTTTAGGGGGAATGGCACCAAACCGTCGTAAAGATGTCGCACGCTTAGGTATGAAAGCTGTTTTGGCGGGTACACTCTCTAACTTAATGAGTGCAACCATCGCCGGCTTCTTTTTTGCATTAACCGCAATGGCTGTGGTTGCTGCTTAAATAAGAAAGTATTTACAGAGCAGATAGGTAATTGCTTATCTGCTCTTTTTGTTTGTTTTCTGTTGTAATGTTAACTACCTTTATATATATGTGAGTTACTTCGCAACTTGTAGAGAAGTTAGCCAATTAATGAGTCATTTCATTAAAAGTAAAAGTTTTTACGTTATAAAGACGACTTACTGACTTTATTCGAGTAACATTAAACCAGAAAATAAAATTTTTGTGATTCTAATCACAATTTAATGTCTTTAGTTGCAAGTTTCATTTTATTATTGTGACAGAAAGCACATCTAATTGTTCTCTAGCGTGTTCAAATAAGATGTGCTGAAACTTCATGGAATGGCGAAAGCTCAATGACGGGTCGCCGAAGTGAGCATAGCGCGGTGAGAGGGAGCTCAGCTGTCGTTGTAGCACTTGTTACAACCACATCTTCAAGGAACCAAGTCCGCTCGCCAACAAAATTAATCGCTAACCTTAAAGCGTATGCCCATAGAGGGCTTGAGAAACATCGTTGGAGAGTTTTATGACAGATTTAACCGCTGCAGCGCGCCTTGCGCTGTCTTTGATGGATTTAACCACCTTAAATGATGACGACACTGATGAAAAAGTGACAAAACTATGTCATCAGGCGAAAAGCCCAGAAGGTAATACAGCCGCAATCTGTATCTACCCACGCTTTATTCCACTGGCTCGTAAAGTATTACGTGAACAGGGAACACCAGAAATTCGTATTGCAACCGTAACTAACTTCCCTCATGGTAATGATGATTTAGATATCGCATTAGCTGAAACTAATGCAGCATTAGCTTATGGTGCTGATGAGGTTGATGTTGTTTTTCCTTACCGCGCATTAATGGCAGGTAATGAACAAATCGGTTTTGATATCGTTAAAGCATGTAAAGACGCTTGCGCTAAAGCGGGTGCTTTACTGAAAGTTATTATTGAAACGGGTGAGTTGAAAGATCCTGCGCTCATTCGTAAAGCATCTGAAATCTCAATTAAAGCAGGTGCTGATTTTATCAAAACATCCACAGGTAAAGTGCCTGTTAATGCAACACTGGAAAGCGCTGAATTAATGCTTCAAGTGATCCACGATATGGGTGTTGGCAAAGAAGTTGGTTTTAAACCAGCGGGTGGGGTACGTACAGCTGAAGAAGCTGCGCAATACCTTGCATTAGCAAACCGTATTATGGGCGATAACTGGGTTGATGCTCGCCACTTCCGTTTTGGTGCATCAAGTCTGTTAGGTAATTTATTAGCCACACTCGGTCATGGCGAACAAAAATCGTCTAGTGGTTATTAATTCATTTATGAAGTATGCCTACCCTACAATGGGTGGGCGTTATCAATGCTATAACACCAGGAGGTTGCAGTGTTTCTTGCCCAAGAAATTATTCGTAAAAAGCGTGATGGTCATCCTTTAACTGAAGAAGAGATCCGTTTTTTCATTAATGGCGTCAGAGATAATACTGTTTCTGAAGGTCAAATTGCAGCACTTGCAATGACAATTTATTTTCATGATATGACCATGCCTGAACGTGTGGCTTTGACATTAGCCATGCGTGATTCCGGTACTGTACTAAACTGGAAGAGTCTAAACTTAAATGGTCCTATTGTTGATAAACACTCAACAGGCGGTGTTGGCGATGTTACATCACTGATGTTAGGGCCAATGGTCGCTGCTTGTGGTGGTTATGTTCCGATGATTTCTGGTCGTGGATTAGGTCATACTGGTGGAACTCTTGATAAGCTTGAGGCTATTCCCGGCTTTGATATTTTCCCTGATGATGAAAAATTCCGCGATATTATTCGTCATGTTGGTGTAGCAATTATTGGGCAAACCAATTCATTAGCACCTGCTGATAAACGCTTTTACGCTACACGTGATATTACTGCTACCGTTGATTCAATCCCGCTTATCACTGCATCTATTTTAGGTAAAAAATTAGCTGAAGGTTTGGATGCATTAGTGATGGACGTTAAAGTTGGCTCAGGTGCCTTTATGCCAACATATCAGAAATCGGAAGAGCTAGCAGAATCAATTGTACAAGTAGCAAATGGTGCAGGATGCCAAACTACAGCACTACTGACTGATATGAATGAAGTATTAGCATCAAGTGCAGGTAATGCAGTGGAAGTCCGTGAAGCAGTACAATTCTTAACGGGTGAATACCGTAATCCACGCTTATTTGAAGTTACGATGGCACTGTGTGTAGAAATGTTAGTGTCAGGTCGTTTAGCTGACTCACGTCAACAAGCTCGCCAAAAACTGCAAGATGTGCTGGATAACGGTAAAGCAGCGGAAGTCTTTGCTCGTATGGTTGCAGCCCAAAATGGTCCTACAGATTTTGTTGAAAACTACAATAAATACCTGCCAACGGCGGTATTAAGTAAGCCTGTATTTGCTGAGAAAGCCGGTTTTGTCACAGAAATGGATACCCGTGCTTTAGGTATGTCAGTTGTGACTTTAGGCGGTGGTCGCCGTAAAGCAACTGATGCTATTGATTACAGTGTTGGATTAAGTGAAATCGCGGCACTAGGAACAGAAATCAATACAGATACACCACTCGCGATGATCCATGCCAATAGTGAAAAATCATGGCAAGAAGCTGCGGCAGAAGTCCGTAAAGCGATGGTAATTGGTGAGACAAAACGTGAAACGTCACCAATGGTGTATCGCCAAGTCAGCGAATAAGAACTCAATGATGATTTATAAGTGACATATCCGTGGCCTACGGAAAATGACACAGGAGAGAGAATTATGAAACGTGTACATATCATGGTATTAGATTCCTTTGGTATCGGTGCTGCTGGTGATGCGGAGAAATTCGGTGACCAAGGCGCAGACACTTTAGGACATATCGCACAAGCATTTGCAGAAGGTAAAGCGGATAAAGATGGTCGTAAAGGTCCTCTTCACCTACCTAATCTTTGCCGTTTAGGTTTAGGTAAAGCGGCTGAAGAATCAACAGGTAAATTCCCTGTTGGTTTAGACAAAGATGCGGAAATTATTGGTGCTTATGGCTACGCGAGTGAGATCTCTTCTGGTAAAGATACACCGTCAGGCCACTGGGAAATCGCGGGTGTCCCTGTATTATTTGATTGGGGATACTTTAAAGATTTGAAAAACTCTTTCCCTCAAGAGTTGCTAGACAACATTGTTAAACGTGCCAATTTGCCGGGTTATTTAGGTAACTGTCACGCTTCTGGTACAGTTATTCTGGATGAACTGGGTGAAGAGCATATGAAAACTGGGAAACCTATTTTCTATACTTCTGCTGACTCCGTTTTCCAAATTGCTTGTCATGAAGAGACCTTCGGTTTAGATAAATTATATGAGCTATGTGAAATTGCTCGTGATGAACTAAACAAAGGTGATTACAACATCGGTCGTGTCATTGCTCGTCCATTTATTGGCGACAAACCAGGCAATTTCTCACGTACAGGTAATCGTCATGATTTAGCTGTTGAGCCACCAGCACCAACTATGTTGAAAAAACTGGTTGATGAAAAACAAGGCCACGTTGTCTCTATCGGTAAAATTGCTGATATCTATGCAAATGTAGGTATTACTAAGAAAGTGAAAGCAACAGGTATTGATGCTCTGTTCGATGCAACGATTGAAGAGATGAAATTAGCGGGTGATAACACTATCGTTTTCACTAACTTTGTTGATTTCGACTCATCTTATGGTCACCGTCGTGATGTTGTCGGTTATGGTGAAGCACTCGAATTATTCGACCGTCGCTTACCTGAGCTGATGGAATTAGTGAAAGAAGATGATATTTTGATCCTAACCGCAGACCATGGTTGTGACCCAACTTGGCAAGGTTCAGATCATACCCGTGAACACATTCCGGTTCTGGTTTATGGGCCAAAAGTTAAACCAGGTTCATTAGGTCACCGTGAAACTTTTGCTGATATCGGACAAACTGTTGTGAAATACTTCGGTTTATCACCAGTAGAATACGGTAAAGCAATGTTTTAATTTTACTTCGGTAGGCATAGCAATATGTCTACCGAATTATATTTGAATAGTGAAAGATCAATATTAAAAGGAAGAATTATGGCTACCCCTCATATTAACGCAGAAATGGGCGATTTTGCTGATGTCGTTTTAATGCCGGGCGACCCGCTTCGTGCTAAATACATTGCTGAAACTTTTTTACAAGACGTACGTCAAGTAAATAATGTTCGTGGCATGTTAGGTTTTACTGGTACGTATAAAGGCCGTAAAATTTCTGTAATGGGCCACGGTATGGGTATTCCTTCCTGCTCAATTTATGCTAAAGAGCTAATTACTGATTTTGGTGTAAAAGTGATTATTCGCGTGGGTTCATGTGGTGCGGTATTACCAGATGTTGAATTACGTGATGTTGTGATCGGTATGGGAGCATGTACAGATTCTAAAGTTAACCGCTTACGCTTTAAAGACCAAGATTTTGCGGCTATTGCTGATTTTGAATTAGTACAAAATGCTGTCTCTGCTGCGAAAGCAAAAGATATTAAAGTTCGTGTGGGTAATATTTTCTCAGCGGATCTTTTCTACTCGCCTGATCCAGAAATGTTTGATGTGATGGAAAAATACGGCATCTTAGGTGTTGAAATGGAAGCTGCAGGTATTTATGGTGTAGCTGCGGAATATGGTGCACGTGCCCTGACAATTTGTACTGTTTCTGATCACATTAAGAAAGGTACACAAACAACCTCAGAAGAGCGCCAAACTACCTTTAATGAAATGATTGAAATTGCATTAGAATCTGTTCTGTTATTAGAAGACTAATTGATACATTTCGTTGCTTAAATTGAATTGAAACCCAATGTTGCATTGGGTTTTTTTATGTCTATTTTTCTTTTTATTCATTTGATTTTTAACTTTATTTAATATAATTAGGATTTTTACTAAGTATATTTATATAGAAAATAATCGGTGATTAACTTCACATCATTGAAACTGTTTTTACATGAGTGGTTATCATTTTTGTAACATAAAGTGCAAATATAATAACGACTACAAGGATCCTCATGTGCTAACGATTATCGGATTACTCATTATTATTTCTATTGTGACATTACTAATGATGGGGAAAACAAGCCCAATTATTGCAATGTCGGTCATACCATTAATTGGTGCGCTTGTCGCAGGTTATTCATTTACTGAAATATCTACTTTTTTTGAATTAGGTATTAAAAAGGTGAGTAGTGTCGCAACGATGTTTTTATTTGCGATACTTTTTTTTAGCATAATGAAAGATCTGCATATTTTTAACCCTCTGATCCGTATGATGATCAGTATCACCCGTGGCAATGTCATTATAGTGTGTATTGTCACAGCGTTAGTCGCGGCTGTTGTACATTTAGATGGTTCGGGTGCGGCGACATTCTTAATTATTATTCCTGCTTTTTTACCGCTATATCGCCGTTTAGGTATGAGCCCTTATCTTATGTTGCTAATTATGTGCACCAGTATGGGGGTGATGAATATGGTACCTTGGGGAGGGCCTTTAGGTAGAGCCTCGGCTGTAACCGGTATTTCGGCTGCGGAATTGTGGCAAAAGATCATCCCAGTGCAGATAATTGGTATTTTTGGCTCGATGCTCTTTGCCGCGGTGATGGGGGTGCGAGAAACCAAACGTATTGCTAAAGCAAAACTAAAAGGGACTACGCCTTATGAGCAAGATTCTTTATTAAGACAATTTGATGAAGATCAGCCAGAAACAGGAACAGAAAAACCACAAAAATTTTTGATCAACCTTCTGTTAATTATCGGCTCAATCACGTGTTTAGCCTTAGGATTATTTTCGGCGCCTTATATTTTTATGGTTGCATTATCAGCCGCCCTAGTGATCAACTATCCTAAGCCGAAAGATCAAATAGCGATAATTAATCATCATGCTCCTCAAGCACTCTCTATGGTAGCAATTATTTTAGCGGCAGGTGCTTTTTTAGGCATCATGTCTAATGGGAAGATGCTGGAAGCTATTGCCCTTGATTTAGCAGCAGTATTACCTTCTCATTGGGTCGATAATTTGCATATTGTTGTGGGTATATTAGGCGTTCCCATGGATATCTTTACCAGCACTGATGCTTATTATTTTGCGCTATTGCCTATTGTGCAGGAGGTCACTGCTAGTGGTGGTGTCCATGTTGCTGATGTTGTGTATGCTATGGCCATAGGTAATAATGCCGGAACCTTTGTAAGTCCATTCTCACCAGCCGCTTGGCTTGCTATGGGGCTTGCTGGCACTGATATGGGTAAACATTTACGTTACTCATTTGGTTGGATTTGGCTATTTAGCTTCTTTACCCTAGGTGTTGGCACATTATTGGGACTGTTTTAATTTTTGTACATTAAGGTCGAATTCTAATTAATAAAGCGGGAAGAAATACTGTTCCCGCTTTATGTATTAATCCCCATCTCAATTTGATTTTCCTACTCAATCTTCTATCAGCTATTTCAGCTGTTTCATCACTATTATCAGTTTATTAGTAAAGTTCGTTATCATCGCTTACCAATACTATTTGCCCTAACAGTTTAATATATTAATTTTTTAACTTATGCTAATTTTTTAATTATTTTTAGTATAAATAACT
>OKWA01000052.1_pt1 | contig 96641 bp, 94 predicted proteins | sample 1606861 | NCBI WGS metagenome assembly OKWA01 (sample SAMN03281007, study PRJEB24777) | human gut metagenome | isolation source: fecal sample PR166 from 1 month old female Malay infant, vaginally... | reverse complement strand
CCGGACGTGATTTCCAAATGGTACTTCGGCGAGCATGAGGAAGGCGAGTGGGTGTTCCCCCGCATGTGCCAGAGACTGAAAGCCATCACGGACGTCCTCGCCGATCATTTGGGAGACATCGGCATGGAGGACGGGCGGGACGATCCACACGTCGCGGCCGACGGGTCCATTCAATGCGGATGCCTGCTTGAATTCGACGGCATCACCGCATGGCGCGCGCATCTCGCCACCGCCATCCTCAAAGCCCTCTCCCGTATTTCCTCTTGACCAATCCCGCTGGCCCGGAAGCAGAATATCAACTGGAACATAATGTTCCAGTTGATATTTCCCTGTTCGTTTGCATAATTCGGAACAATCAGCGGAAGTTCAGAATATCAACTGAACCAAAATGGTTCAGTTGATATTTCCCGTCGTGAGCTTTTCGCTCCGGCCGGTGCGTGTCATCCGCCGACCCTTCCCCGTTTTTCCCTGTCCGATTGCCGACTGTCGATTATCGGCGTTCGCCCGGCGGCCGGCCGCGTGGAATGTATTGCATCCTACGTGGCGTGGACTGGAGGGCGTTTTATGGCGGATGGGAAAAGCGGGAACGGTCTGGCGAAGGGCGTCACAGTGTGCGGTGTCGTGATTCCCATGATCCTGATCGCACCCATCGTCCTGCTCATGAGCTTCAGCACCATCCTCGTGGCCATGGTCCAGGCCCAGTACGGCACGACGTGCGGCAGTACGACGTCCTCGTCCAATACGACGACCTCATGGGTCGAATGGGCAAAGCTCATCGCCGCGGACGACTCGCATGGCTACAGTCAGCCACGTCGTAACGGCAATCCGGACTACGATTGCTCGTCCCTGGTCTACTACGCGTTGAAACAGGCCGGCCTCGATGTCGGCTCTTCCGCGTTCAGCACGGCCAACGAGGGCACGGTCCTGGAGAAAGCCGGTTTCGAACGGCATGACTGGACCAAGGTCTCGGACCTGCAGTCCGGCGACATCGTGTGGAGGTCGAGCCATACGGAGATCTACGTGGGCGACGGCAAGTTCGTGGGCGCGCATCACGACGAGAACGGTGGCATCACCGGTCCGAAGGCCGGCGACCAGACCGGCGACGAGATCAGCGTCGACTCGTACGCGGTGGGCTACACGGCCTACTACCGGTACAAGGGCGCGATGAACGTCGAGACCGCCGGCGGGAAGGTCACGTCCGCGCAGGCCGTGTCCGGCAAAACGAAGGACGACGGTTGGGACGGCATGAGCTCGGCCGCCGCGAAAACGAAATGGTTCAACGGTCTCGCCGGCCCCGACGACGCGTGCGCCACGTATCCCGAAGGCCAATGCACGTGGGGCGCGTGCGTCCGCGCCTACCATCTGGGTTGGAAGCACGTGGGCAAGTATTGGGGCAATGGCCAGAACTGGGCCGCTTCCGCCAGAAGCGAAGGCTACGGGACCACGACCGACGCGCCCGTTCCGGGAGCGATCGTGAGTTTCCCGGCCGGCATCGAGGGCGCCGACGCCACTTACGGGCATGTCGCGGTCGTGGAGAACGTGGACACGGCCAAGGGAACCATCCTCATCAGCGAGATGAACGTGAAGGGGCCCGTATACTCGTCACGCACCCTGCCCATCAAGGGCGGCGCGGTCTACATCCTTCCCAAGGATTCCATCAGCGGGGCCGGTGGCGGCAGCGTCGGCACGGACCAGTGCGTCACGGGAGACGATTCCACTTCGGACGCGTCCGGAGACAAGGCGTCCGTGGAAGCGGCGAAGAAGATCGCGAAACGCAGGCTCAAGGATTACGGATGGGAGGACGGCCAGTTCGACTGTCTCGACAAACTGTGGACGCGTGAATCCGGATGGCGGTGGGACGCGGAGAACCCGTCGTCCGGCGCGTACGGCATCCCGCAATCGTTGCCGGGCAGCAAGATGGCGTCCGCGGGCCAGGATTGGAAGACCAACGCGGCCACGCAGATCAAATGGGGATTGGGATACATCCAGCAACGCTACCAGTCGCCGTGCGGCGCGTGGGCCCATTCAGAAACGACCGGCTGGTACTGACCGGTCCAAAAAAGGGAAAAACGGAGGAACACATGGACATGATTCTCGCGGACAGCGCGTTGAAGGGATTGAGGCCCGACCCGGCATGGGACGTCGCGGGCGTGCGTGACATGGTCGGCGGCGTCATCGCCGTCGCCCTCGTATTGTGCGTCGGCGTGATCATCCTGGGTTGCGTCAGTCTCATTCCGGGCCTGATATCCAACAATCAGATGGAACGCGCGTTCAGTTGGAAGCGATTGCTCGCCGCGATGCTCGTCCCGTTCGTGATCGGCGCGGCCGTGAGCGGTTGGAGTTGGAGCTGCAACCTGTTCGGCTCCAACGGCTTGCAGTCGAACCGGTCGTACACGCAGGCGTCCGGCAGCGGCAAAACCGATCTGAAGGACAAGAGGGGCAAGGGCGACGACGGTCTGACCGGCCTGGTCAAACAGTTGGGCGACGACATCGTCTCCGGTATCGGCGACAGCGTGAAAAGCGCCGTGAGAACCGGAGTGCGCGACGCGTTGAAGGGATTGGACTTCGTTACCGGCAAGGACGGCAAGGGCAACATATTCCAGAAGGCCGGCAACGGCATCAAGGACGGTGCGGCCAGCCTGTGGAAGTGGATCACAGGTGAATAGTGGAATAGCGTCCCTGTCCGCTTAGCCGATTATCGGTTCCGTTCCGTCGTCGTGGTCGTGGAATCCTTTGAAAGGAGTGTGCGATATGCTACACAATCTCGCGGCGCCAGCCGCAGCAACAATCGTGTCCGTTGCGACCGGTCTGAACGACGGCGACCTGAGCAATCTGAAGGTAAGTCCGAATTTTTCATTCTTCCCTTTTATGGATCTGGTCTCCAACATGGTCGGTGGCCTGTGGGCGTTGAGCCTGTACATCGCCGTCGGCGCGTGGATCTGCGCGGCGATCGCGTGGATCGCCGGCCGTGTGATCCATTCCGGTCCGATGCAGCAGTATTCCGGCACGGTGTTCATCTGGTGCGCTTTGGCGACGATGATCCTGGGCAGCGCCATGGCTATCGTGAAGTTCTTCGCGACGCAGGCGCTGTTCTGACCGATGTCTCCTGACACACCCCTGTTCACCGCCGTGGCCGGGCCTGTCCCGTCCACGGCTTTTCTCTTCTAGGAGGCGAATGGCATGTCGTTGATAGTCCAGACGGTCTTCGCGAATCTCATCGACTGGCTGTTCAAACCGGTCGACAACCTCTGCTCGCAACTGTTGACCGGCGCGTTCGGCGGTCTGGTCGGCAGCATGAGCAACGACGAGTGGAACGTGGCGATCACCGCGGCGAACCGTATAGGCTGGATCATGGGTTTCGTGAACATGGCGTTGTGCATCATAGGCGCGTTGCAGGCCGCCGCGAAAGGCAGTGTCGCCGACGTGGTCAAAAGCTTCGCCCTGGCCGTGCTCGCCTGGCCGTTGACCGCGGTGTGCATCAGCGTGATGATCACCATGGACGGCATCGTCGGCCAGATCACGAACCGTATCCTCACCATCCCATTGGCCGGCGTGGGCACGTCCGACCCGTTCGGCGACAGCGTCGTGTCGAATCTCGTCGGCACGATCGTGAAGCTCACCGCCGGTTTCGATCTGATCATCCGCATCGTCGTGTATCTCGTGTTCTTCCTCGCGGTGCTGGCCTTGGCCGGCATGCTCGCCGCACGTGACATCAGCCTGATCCTGCTCGCCTGCGTCGCTCCCCTGCCGGTCATGATGACCGGGTGGAAGGTCACGCGTCCCGCCGCGGCGAAATGGGCGCAGGCCGTGGTCGGCGTGCTCCTGTCCGCGCCGTTGAGCGCGCTGGTCATCATGGTGGGGTCCGGCATCTGCTATGTCGCGAAGAACAATCCGCATTACGCGGAATCGTTCTTCCCCGCGCTGATGGGCATCGTGGCGATCATCATGGCGTGCTTCAGTCCGAAGCTCATCATGCCCGCGGTCAGTTTCATTGGCACGAACGTGGCCGCCGACATGCAGGAGCGTGGCGGCAAGGTCGGTCCGAACGCGATCAAGGCCGCGGTGCAGGTCACCGCGGGTGTCGTCCAGGCCGCCACCGCCGGTGCGACGGGTGGTATCGGCAAGGCCGTGAACTCGGGCGCGGAAGCCGTGCTCGGCGCCGCGCAGGGCAGGCCCGCCGACGTGGGAGGAGCGTTGGGCGGCCTGTTCAACGACAAGAACGAAGGCGAGGATTCCGACTCGTCCACCGGTTCGAAAGATGGTGGGAAAGGCCAGTCGCAGGCCGGCGACTATGATTCCCTGTCTTCCGCCGCACAACCGTCCGACGCTTCCGGAACCTCCGTACCGACGGCGTCGGACGGCATGGACCGTTCCGGTTCGAGCCAGACCTTGGACGCCGCGTCCTCCGACACGGGCGACGGCCCGTCCGGATCCGAGTCGGGACCGGCCGCCACGCCTCCGCCTCCGATCCCGTCCGCCTCTTCGTCCACGCCCGTCGTGCAGGGAGCTCCGGGCGGCCGTGGCGGCGATGCGCATGCCGATGGCGGCCAGGGCGGTCAAGGCGCGGACGGCGGGCAGGGAAGCCAAGGCGCCGATGGTGGTACGGGAGCCGATGGCGGCCAGGGCGGTTCCGGCGCGTCCGGTGGTTCCGGCGGCCGTGGCGGCGATGGCGGTATGGGAGGTTCCGGAAGCTCCGGAGTGTCGAACCCGTATCAGGGAGTCAATGGCGCGCCGTCCGGTCCGACCGTCGGCTGACGGGAGTCCCGTTATCGCCACGTGTCCGCGTGGACGTCATGCCGGAGGGGATCCACCCATCGGATCGGGAGATCCGGGCGGGTTCCCTCCGTTTGTTTTTCCGACTGATTCTGATGGAGGCCATCAATGCCCAGTAATTCCGATACCGGCGGTGGGAAGGTGCCCGCCGCCTCGTTCAGCCGACTGTCCGCCACGCGCGTGATTCTCGGCCTCGACAGGGCGCAGCTCATCGTCTGCGTCATAGGACTTGTCATCCTCGTGTCCGGCGCGGCGATGGGCTTGAACGTGCCGGTCATGATATTGGGCGCGCTCGTTCTCGCGTATGGCGTGCCCCGCATCCAGGGATTGAGCCTCGTGTCATGGACGTGGATCTGGCTGCACTGGCATTCCCGGTTGAAGGATGGTACGAACCGTTGGGCGTATTCGCCGCTCGCGTCCGGCCGCCCGTTGGGAGTGCTCGGCCTGTACGGGCATGTCGAGGACCGGTCGCAGACCATCGAAGGCCAAGGCGTCGAAGTGGTCGGCACGCCGTTCCAGGGAGCCTGCTACCTGTGGGATCCGGACAAGCGGCAGGCCACGGCCGTGCTGACCGCGAACGTGGAGGAATGGATCTTCTCCCCGGACAGCCGGAAGGCGGGCCGTGCCATGGCGTTGAACACGATGCTCAAGGAACTGTCCGAAACGGATGGTTTCACCGAATTGAAGGAGACGAGCTTCGTGCTTCCGGGCCACACTCCCCCGGAACCCGACTACCTGAAATCGGAGGGGACGCCCCAGTGGGCGCGCGCCGACCTCGCCGACCTGTGGCATCTGCCCGACATCCTCACCCCATTGCAGCACATGAACTACATCAGCGTGTCCGCGAACGCGGACCGGCTGCCCCGTGTCGTGAGGAAGGACCGGTCCGAACGCGCCGCGGTCGGCATCGCCATGGGCGATCTGATCCGTCTGACCGTCGCCCCCGCCCTGTTGGACTGCGGAGCCCGCCAGAACACGATCCACTGGTGTTCCGTGGACGACCTGCGTTATCTGATCCGCACCGTCGCGGACCCGGAGCATGCGGCCGACCGTCCACCGGTCAACAGGGACGATCCGACCGTGACCTGGTGCGAGGAGGCCAAGGAACACGACTACATCACGTTGGACTCGTGCGTTGCGCGCACGTATTGGATCTACCAGTGGCCGGACTTCGACGTGGAGGCCGGTTGGATCCGCGAACTCGTCACGGAACGACGCATGATGGCGTTCTGCCATATTTGGCGTCCGTTGACGATGGAACAGTCTGAGGCGGAACTACGCAACCGCAAGAGCAGCATGCGCCAGCGCAGCAAACTCCAGGACCAGCGTGAGAAAAGCCGTGACGAACGCCGTGAGGAGAAGGAGCAGCGGCTACGCGAATTGGAACAGGAGGCCAACTGGCCGGACACCGACCACCAGGGATTCATCACCCTGTTCGCGTCCAGTCTGCCCGAACTCGACGTGTTCGACCGCGACATGCAGAACAAGGCCAAGAACTGGCATATGAAACTCAACCCGATGAAGGGCCAGCAGCGTGCCGCGTTGACGACCATCCTTCCCCTCGGCATCTGATCGGGACGGTTGACATGGACGATCGATGGATGCGGGCGCTTCTGCGTCCGCTAGACCTGCTGGCCTTCCTGTCCATGACGCCCGTCCCGTCGGATGCGCGCACCCCGCATCCAGGGCGCGTCCCGCCGGCGCGGCGTCCCATTCCCGGAAGGGCGCCGGACGGGGACTGGACCGTCCGCTGGCCGCGTCCGCCGCCGGCCCGCGCCCGGCGATAACGGCCCGCCGGCCCGTGAACTAGCTGGAGGACCGCGGCCGGGGGCTGCGGGGAACGGAGAAAAGAAAAATGAACACATCGGTGAATGAGCTGCTGTCGAATCCGGCATTCCGACCGCTGGTACTACTGGATGTGCTTGCGGTGTTCTTGATGATCATATGTCTGGTCTTCCGACGCATGAGGAAGGGCTATTACGTCGAGCAGGCGAATGACGCCCGCAAGGCGACGATGCTGAACATTGCAGTCCGCAACGTCACCGGAATGGGGGTTTATTCGGCACCCGGCTATTGGGACAACGGGGATCTGAACCTATGCAGGTTCGAGCGCGCCAACGGCGACATCGTTCCCGGCGCGGTGGAGGCCGACGGGGAGGGCGGGCTGCGCGTCTATGAGATAACAGGCGGCTCACACCGGTCCGACTTCAGCTACCGGCTCCTGGGCGAGGCGGAATACAAGGAGATCTGGAAGAAGCCGAGCAGGAGGAGGTTCTGACATGGGAAGGCAGAGGGAACTGCTGAGGCTCTCGATCCTGCTGATGGGACGGATATGTGCGGAGGACGAATGAAATGAAGGATAGACCGTGGAGACGTTGAACTTCATCATTCTCTGCATGGGACTGCTGTTCGTGATGGCGGGAATCCTCCTGATCGTGGGAAAGCTGGCCGGGAAACGTCCGTCGTCCATTGCGTTCGGCGTGCTCATGATCGCATGGGGGCTTCTCTGCGGCATCCCCGAATTACGGTCGTGGATGCTCGCACGCGCCACCGACCTGGAACACACACTGGAGGCCATGTGGGCGGGGCTCGATGGCGACGGCCAGATGCTTGTCTACATCTTCGCACTGTGGCTCATGGGCGCAATCGTCATAATGGTGGGAGGCCGTCGATGACATCGATCGACGGATTGTTCGCAATATTGGAGGACCGGGGCCTGATGCCCGCGGTCGCATTGTTCTCGCTCTCGGCCGTTCTCGGGCTTCTCTACCTGAGCTCTGGGAACCTCAAGGCGCCGAACCCCCACCTCCGACAGGACGTGGATGCCAGGCATTCCATGCGCAGTGACATGGCCCGTCTTCCGATTCGAGGAATGACCTTGAATCGGGCTTGGACGGCTTATCTACCACGCTTCCCCGTCACCCGCGTTCCGCGATAACGGATGCCAGTCATGTGGATTCGTCGAAAAAGGACACAGTCGGGAAGGAAAGTAAAAAACATGAATCTTGAGGATTCGATCGCATCAACCATTTCGGATGCCAAACCCATGATGATCCTGGCGCTTTGCACTATTGTGCTTTTCGTCATTGTGGCGAGCCTCATAGAGGCATGGCTAGCCAAAGCGCGGAAAGCGAAGTCCGAGGCCGATACCCTGCCTTCCGGTCCAGAGGCATCCCAGCGGTCAGTAGAGAAGAGCGAGGCTGTGGAACAGGCCGTCGACAATGCAGGCGGATTCGACCTCGACGAAAGAAGGAAGGCCCGCGCGCCGAAATCGATCCCGGACCGGCGCCCATGGTTCTTCAAAACCGTGATGGGGCGCGGGCTTGTATGCCTGCTGACGAAGGTCATCCCGATCCTTCTCCCCGTCGTATGGTTCTCGCTGGTCGTCATGGGCATGCTGCCGAACCCGCTGGCGCTGTTCTTCTTCTCCCCGGACCCGCAGCGGATGAACGTGGTCTCGCCGTCCAACGGATGGTTCTGGCTGCTTTTGACCATGTTCATCGTCGCCGTCCTGCACGATTCACTGCCCTCCCTGCTGCGAAGGCTCGGCTGGATGATGGATGAGCCCAAGACCGCGTCGGCCTCGTTGACGTCCATGGTGGAGGACCATTACGGCGTATCGAATCTGGAGGTCGACTGGTTCGGTACCGCGGCCGGAGGGGTCCCGCCGTTCGACGGATTGTACTCCTGCTGCTACGACACCGGCCGGCGTAAGAACAACGGCGTGCTCCGCGTGCAGAATCATCGTGTCTGGCTGTATGGGCCGGATGGTTGCGAGGAGGAACGACATGAACACTGAGAATCGTCCTGGCGCGTTTATCCGCTGACCCGTGTCAACGGTCTTCGCGTCCGCGCATCTATCGCCGTTAGTCCGTACCGGCATACGTGGGAGAAGAGACCTCGGGAAAAAGATTAAGGAAAGAAACATGGCGGAGGATATCGACAAGGTGGAGCGGGCGCGTCTGGCGCGCAAGGAGATCATCGACCATATGGACTGCGACGACTGCACGGAGGATTACGTGTTCCTTCTGAAGCAGGGCGGCCGCGAGTTCGGCATGGGACTGACCACGGTGCTTTCCATGCTCGCGTTCGCCGAACATGAGGGAGCGGTGCCACCCCTCCCACCGGAATGGTGGGTACGGGTATCGAACAGATACTGATGGAAATTCAATGGAACACTCCATACAATGAAGACCGATATCGGTTTACCTGTCGGAGGTTCCCATGGACGTATTCAAGACTCATGTGGGTGAAGGCAAGGCGCTCATGATCAATGAAGAGAACTTCTATCTCGCGACCAGGGAGAGAAAACCGTATGTCGTCGATAGTGGTGGCGTGAAATCCTTCTACGCGGTCTGTCCCGAACGCGACAATCCGATTCAGCTGATCGGCCTGCTGCGACGCCAGCAGGATTCCCTTCCCCATCGCCCATATGGGCGGCATATCGGACATGACGTGCCGGGCGTGGCCGTATATGACGAGGACGCTTACCTGTCCTGTCCGTTCTCCGATCCCGGATATTGGAGAACGGACAGGAAACGCAAGCCTTCCAATCCGACCGGCCAGGCCTTGTACCGGATCATGAGGGACCGGTTCGACCGGGTGGAATACGCGTGGAGGGAAAGCTCCGGGCTTCTTCTCGGAATCAAGAGTCTGCGACGTGCGCTTACTGTCTGGCGGAATGACAAGGGATGGTTGAACTACGGCTCCACATACCATAATCTGCCTCAGATGTTGTTCTTCGGTCTCCCCCAGGAAACCCTGTATGGGCAATGCGTGTCGAAGAACTCGCCGCTCGCTTCCCGTTTGGCCGCCGCGGACGGAATATTCTTGGAGCCTTCGGGATTCTCCGATTCGTACCTACGGATCAAGACCTCGCGTTTCGTTGACGTCGGCTTCGTTCTGGGGGCCAGAAAGGCGCGGGTCGTGAACGATCGCTTGACGGAAACGTTTTTATTGGGTGTCAACGTCGAGGGAAAACCGTTAGGTTCCGATCTTGTCGTTCACACGGATCCGGTATGGTTCAGCCGCATATTGAACATGCCTGATTGGCATGAGAACCATCGTTTGTCGGCCATGGCCGCCGACGTGCTGGGATAGGTTTCCGTGGTTGAAGAGTGCAACAGGAATTGGTAAGGAACGGTGTCCTATCGTGGCCGATTCTTTGCAATGCATGTGGGGTATAGCGAATAAAGACAAGGAACTGTATCGTGGCGGAGGATGATTCTCATAGGAACCGTGCGTTGCTGGACATGGCGGCCGACGTGTTGGGATAACGGACCGGTCCATACTGGAGTTGGTTTTTCGGAGTGTGCTTCCACGGCTGCTCTTTCCATTGACTGTTATCGACCGTTATCGGCTTGCGTGCACGTGGAATGTCCGACGGGAACGGACCGGCTTCCTTCCTACCCTCAGAAACCGTCAGACGTTCCCCGTCACGCAAGCCATGGTGGGCGTGCACACCCGTCGGGAATGGGCTACACCCTTTCTCCCTTTTCCCACGGCAGGCCAGTTCCGCCGGACCTATCGCGGCCCTCGTTCTTGACTTTTTCTTCTCGCGAGGGACGGTCCGGCGGCATGGCCTTTTTCTTTGCCATGACCGTGTAAGGAGTTTCCTATGGACCGGAATGACGATGATGAATACGCGGAACCGGATGGAGTGGACCCGGAATGGAATCCCTTTTCCACGCCACGGTCTTTGGATGACGGCCCGGGTTGGGATGATGGCAGTCCGCATGCCGGCGGCGTGTCCCGCATGCCGAAGAGGCTGATCGTCGTCATCACCATCGTCACGTTGATCGTCGCGGTCGTGAGCATCGGCCTGGTTGTCACGGAATCGAACATGAGCGTCCACCGTCACCAGCTCGCTTCCGCGTGCGAGACCGCGGTCGCGGAGATGGGCCAGGCGCGTGAGCGGTTGGATGGTCAGGTGGCCGAACGGTTCAGGACCATCGACCTGCAGGCGTTGAGCAAGCGGCAGAAACACGAATACGAATCATTGCGGAAGGTTGCCAAGCCCGTGTCCATCGACTGTGACGCGAGCCAGAGGAACAGTCGGCTTGAGGAGAACACGCGTAAGGCCACGCGGGCGACGCGACGGTATGCGAGGCAGTCGAAACAGGTCGCGGCGTTCGCCCGTAAGGCCGACCGGCTTGCGAAGATTCACGCGGACCGGGAGGACACGGACCGTCTGGCCAGGGATATCGACGAGGCCCGGAGCCTGCTCGATGAGACCGAGGGCATGGAATTGGTGGTTCCTTATCTGCGTACTCGGCTTTCGGACACGTTGGCCCGTGCGGAGCAGACTCCGGCGGGTTCGGCCGATATGGAATCCATCATGTCCACGTTGGAGGATCTGATGGATCAGGTACGAGAAAACGCCGGACTATGAGACAAGGGACGTGGCCGGCCAATGCGGGCGGATATGCCGGTCATGGGACGGCTCCATTAGAATGGGCATCATGGTCGACATCCAAGATTTTGAATCATGCGAGACTTCCGGACAGTTCTACGGCGGGAACGCCGGACGGAAGATCGGACTCGTCTGGAGGGACGGCGACTGGTTGGTGAAATTCCCCGGAACGACCAGGAACCTTCAGGGCAGCGTTCCTTCGTATACGACCGCGCCGGTGTCCGAATGGCTGGGATCCCACGTGTATGCCGCTCTTGGCATACCGGTTCATGAAACGGTGCTGGGAATCCGTGATGGGCGTATCGTCTGCGCCTGCAGGGACTTCACCTTCCCGGATTCCAGACTTGTCAATTTCCATGATCTGAAGAACTCGCTTTCCGATGACGAGCCAGGATTCACCGAGGACGCGTCCACCGGTTCCGGAGTGGTGCTCGCCGACGTACGGTCGGCGATTCACCGTATCCCGGTTCTTCGCTCGATCGATGGAGTGTCCGACCGGTTCTGGGACATGTTCGTGGTGGACGCGTTCATCCGCAACATAGACCGGAACAACACGAATTGGGGCGTGCTCAGGAATCCACGCGGGGAGTTCTCCCTCGCGCCGGTCTACGGCAATGGCAACTCGTTCAACAACAAAAGAACCGAATCGGGAATCGAACGCCGTCTCGCCAACCCGGATCTCATTCGCCAGGACGCGTTGGATGTCCGCTCCTGCTACGTGACGGATAGGGGAAAACCCATCGCCCCGTTGAAATACCTCGCATCAGGACAGGACGAGGAATGTACCAAGGCGTTGGATCGCTTCATGGAAAGATACGATCCACGTTCCTTCCATGATCTGCTGGACTCCATACCGTCCATGTCGCATGGTCTCACCGTCGTGCCTGATGGTTTCCACGAATACCATCGCAGGGTCTGCGACTATCGGTACGAGCACGCGTTCATGGAGGCATGGCGCGAACTGCATCCAACTGTGGGTTTCCCGTCCAGTCCGGAAGCATCCGTCCCCGAGCCTATTCCTGATCCCGATCCCTCCGTCTTACCCTCATCTTCTGTTCCGACGTGTTTCGACGGTCCGGGAATGTGACATGTCCGTCTCGATATCAATGGTCAAGGAACGTGGAACGGACAACCGGACCATCGAAAGCGTATCCTGAAAAGTCGCCTGAAGGCTCCGGACTGGGAGATGATGACGGGCAATGAGCTGGGCGGACCTGTTGAAAAGCATCGTATGCGTTCTGAACCTCATCGCATGCGTGCGGTTGACCGGACCATATCTGATTCCGAAACGGTCCGACCGTGAATGGTCGGAAGCGCGACGTCGTACCGGCCTGTACTGTCGTCTGGCCGGCTGGATAGGCGTGTTCGCCTACTCGTACGGACTGGGTCACGGGCTCATGCATGCACGGGACGGATGGACCGGCATGACATCCGGCGTGGAAGTGATCCTCCTGCTGGTCCAAATCCTGAATCTCGCCATCTGGACGTATCTGCTCGTTCGCTCGCATGGCAGGAGCCTGTAGCCTCTTCCCTGTGCGATATCAACAAGGGGTTATGTGGGTAATATGAATCACATACGTAGTCGAGAAGGAGTCGTCATGGACGAGAAAGACAGCATGACGCCGGACACCATCCCGCAGTCCACGCCCGTGGACGGGACCGTTCCGGCCGGAAGGAAGAACCGCAGGACGGTCGTCATCGGTGTGGCCGCCGTCGCGGCCGTCGCGCTGGTCGCGGGTGGCGTGTGCGGATACAGGGCGTACGAGAACCATCGGGTGTCGATGGCGCGCCAGGCGTGCCAGTCGGCCGTCACGGACCTGAACAAGGCCGTGAAATCGTATGAGGCGCTGCTCGGCGCGGATGCTACTACGGCCGCGTTGAAGACGGATGCGACAAGCGTGAGGGACGCGAAGACCCTTGACGCGCTCAAGCAGGCCGCCGGGTCGAAGACGCCCGCCATGGTCAAGTGCGACGCGTCCGACAAGACCGGTCTGGACGAAGCCGCCGCCAAGGCGGACAAGACAGCCAAGGGCGTGAAGGCGGATGCGAAGGCGTTGGAGTCGGCCGTGAAGGCGGTCGAATCGTCGAAGCTGGACAAGACGGTGGCCGACGCAGACGGGCTGTACAAGGCGACGGAAGGCAATGTCCAGGACGAGAAGACCCGTGAGGCGTTGAAGCAGGCCATAGCCAAGCGCGACGCCGGGGCGATCGCCAAGGCCGTCAAGTCGGTGAACGATTCGAAGGCGGCGAAGGAGAAGGCGGATGCGGAAGCTAAGGCGAAAGCCGAACAGGAGGCGCAGGCTCAGGCCGCCGCCGAAGCGGCCGCCCAGGCCCAGGCTCAGCAGTCGTATTCGGCTCCCCAACAGTCGTACACTCCCTCGTATTCGGGCGGTTCGACATCGGGTGGTGGCTCCGGCAGTAGCGTGCCTGACTTCGTTCCAAGCAGCGGAGGGTACGGCGTTGGCAGTGCCAATGATTGCGATGCTGCTTGCCGCGCTCCCATTCAGCACTGAACATCTTCTCCTCCTTCATCTTCTCAAGGGACCCTTCGGGGTCCCTTTTCCATATCCGCAGCCTTCCGGGAAAATGTCCAACCCGACACGCCCAACCCCGTGGGCGCATAGCAGGTGGATGACGGAAACGACCCGATATCGGAGGTTCTTCACACCGGCGCGTGTGGTGTCTTCGAGGCGGGCCCGCTCCCGTCCGACCGTCCCCTCCTCGCGGGGTGGAACGGGAATCTGCAGATGATCTCTGAAAGGAGAAGGAACATTGGGTTCCAATGACAACAAGCGGAAGGCGTTGGCCCTGCTCGCCGCCGCGGCGACATTGGCCGGCGGTCTGACCGCGGGCACCGCGTACGCGGGCGGCGGCGGAGGCGACCAGGGAGGCACGGGCGGCGGCGGTTCGGCCGCGCAGTTCTGGTCCTACAAGGACGACGCGTCCGGCTCATGGGGTTCGGCGACCGACATCAACAGCGTGAGCCGCGCCATGCAGGCCAGAGGCGTGACCATGGACGATTCGGCCGGCAAGGCCGCCAAGGCGTTGAGCGACGCGAACGCGGAATGCGTGGCCGGCTTCCGCCAGAGGCATCCGGGCGAGGGCGACGGCGACTGCCGCGTCGTGGCCGTGGGCGCGGCGTCCGGCAACGGGTCCACCACCGGCGTATGGAACGGATCCGGCATCTACGACGCGAAGATATGGAAGGACAACTGGTACAAATACATCGCGACAAACAAATACAACTACGCAGGTACGCGCGAATATCTGACATCCAATTCATTTGACGACGATCCGTCGAACAGCGTCGACAAGATCATGGAAAGCCATGTCGACTCGACCCGCAGCATCGTCGTGATCGTGCTCGACAAATACCAGCCCGCCCCGCCGAACTATGATCTGACCGTCAGCACGCAGGCCGGCGGCACGTTCACTCAGGCCGGCGCGACCGGCGACGTGTCCGACGCGATCACCACGAGCCGTGGCAACAGTTCGATCAGCGAGAACGTGACGGGCACCATCACCCTGCATTGGACCGGACTGGACGGCACGGCCCGCACCGCGTCCAAACAGTTCACGCAGGACAACAACACGACCCAGTCCGTGTCGTTCGGTTTCAGGGACGTGGACAAGACATGGAAATCCTGGCCCGCCGGCTCCTACTATTACGACGTGAACATCCCGAAGCAGGGCAAGATGAAGGCCGACGCAGGCCATGCGGGCGCGGCCGATGCGAGGGAATCCTGGAAGCCGGTACCGACCCCGCCGTCGAAGAAGCTCACCAACGCGGCCGGCCAGCAGGTCACTTCCGACGCGCAGCAGATCGCGTCCGGTTCCTTGTACACGGCGCACATCACCGCGCAGTCGAACGCGAGCGAGCATTTCTGGCTGTACGACACGATCGACGCGACAAGCGTGAAGGTCCTGATCGGCGGCACCGACGGGGACGATCTTTCGAAGGTCACCGTGACCGACCAGGACGGCAACGCCGTCAAGGCCGACATCACGGTCGATGACAGCCAGCCGGGCAAGCGCATCGTCAAGGCGCACGTGTTGAATCCCGCGTCCGGACAGTACACGCTGAACGTGCCCCAGTCCGCGACCCCGACCGGTTCGGACTACACCATTCCGGACGACAGCCAGGCCTGCTGGACCGGCGACGAATACGGCAGCGCGGACAAGAGCCACTGCCAGACCGGCAACAGCGAACAGGTCGGCAAGGTCACCCCGAAGCCCGACAAGGTGTGGGTGCTGGACTCCAACGGCGCGTTGAACGCCGAGGATCCGGAGCATACGAACGACAAGGGCAGCGACAATCGTACGTTCGTGACCGGCGACGCGATCGGCGCCGTGGTCAACGGACGTATCCCCGCGCACCTGCTCAACCCGTTCACCTCCTATTCGATCACCGACGACTGGACCGCGTCGGCCCAGTGGATCGACTGGAACCACAAGGACCAGGTCAGGGTGTACGTGGACGGCAAGGACGTGACCGACCAGTTCGACATCACGATCGACACGGCGAAGCACACGACCACCGCGACCGCGAAGGGTGGCTTCCTCACGAAGACCGCGTTCGGCACCGTCGACCGCAAGGTCAAACTGTACATCGGCGGCATCGTCAGGCAGGTTCCGAACGCCCAGGCCGCGGCCGACCAGAAGAAACTGATCAACAAGGCCACCGAAACCTGGAACAACGAATCCCGGCCGACCAACGAGCCGCCGGTCTGGGTGCGCAATCCGAAGCCCGACAAGGTATGGAGCGCCGACCAGGGCCAGGCCGCGAACGCCGAGGACTCGGCGTGGGCCAACAACGTCAACGCGGACACGCACACGTTCGTCCAGCAGGACGATTTCGGCGTGACCGTCAACGGCCTGCTGCCCAGGAACCTCGCCAGGAAGATGGGCTCCTACGAGCTTGGCGATGATTTCTCCAAGAGCGCCAGGAACATTGATCTCGACTCCGCGACCGTGACCGTCACCATCGACGGCAAGGACGCGAAGAACCTGTTCGACGTGCACAAGCAGGACGACAGGGTGTGGGTCAGCGCGAAGCAGGAGCTGCTCGACACGACCTACAACCAGGCCGCCGACCGCAAGGTCCGCATGACCATCAAGGGCGCGTTCCTCAAGGACGTGCTCAAGGCCGGCCAGAAGGTCCAGCTCACCAACGGTGATTGGGAGAAGTGGAACCAGCAGACAGTGCCCGGCAACGAGCCGCCCGTCAAGGAGTGGAGCCCGAACCCGGACAAGAGCTGGATCCGTCTCGGCGAGGACGGCAAGTGGGCCGCCGTGGTCGATCCGACCGGGTCGAACAAGACCGGCGCCGACACGTTGAAGTTCCTCGACGGCGACCAGGTCGCCAGCGTCGTCAACGGCGTCATCGCGTCCGACCTCGTCAAGGTCACCGACATCAAACTGACCGATGATTACGCGAACGCCGACTACATCTGGGACCTCGCGTCCGACCAGTCGCAGATCCGCGTGTACGAGGCGGACGCCACGACCGACGCGGCGTCCTCCGTCGCTGACATCGCGAACAAGGGCCGTGACGTGACCGACCAGTTCGACATCGCCGTGGCGGGCACCAAGGTCACCGCGACCGCGAAGCCGGAATACCGTGCCGCGCAGGCCGGATTGAAGAATCCGAAGCAGATCAGCCTGCTCCTGCCGGGCGTCGTGAACTTCGCGAACGGCAAGGGCGCGGCCCAGGTCCGCAAGGACTTCGGGAAGCACGCGGGCGACGAGCTCACGTTCTGCGAGAATCCAGACGGGTCGAAACTGACCAACAAGGGTTCCGAGAAGGTCAACAACGAGTCCCAGCCGACCAACGAGCCGTACATCTGCGGCTACGTTCCGCCGGTCGTCAAGAAGGTCGTCGCCGAAGGCAGCCAGGGCGGCGCGAACAACGACGCGAACGACAAGGTCGTGTATCCGGGCCAGAAGGTCGAATACAGGCTCACCACCCGTCCTCAAATCCCGTCGGACCTCGCGTACCGCATCGTGTCCATCCGCGACACCGACACGTACGACCAGTACCTCGAACCCGACCAGCAGACCCTTGAGATCACCGACCTCGCCACCGGCGACCAGCTGACCACCAGCGACCCGCAGATGGGCGTCGAAGGCGACTACACCGTCGCCTGGGACAACGCCAACCACCAGTTCACCATCACGTACTTGTCGGAGTATGTGGCCGAACACTGGCAGGCCGGCTCCCACCCGCAGGTCCAGGTCCGTTTCGAAGGCACCGTCGCGAAGGACGCGCCGACCGACCGCAAGGTGGACAACCAGTGGATGCTCACCCTGAACAATTCGATCACCCCGTCCAACATCGTCGACAACCTACCCCCGAAGCATGATCCCTCCAAGAAGGACAACCAGTCCAAGGAGCAGGGCGACCCGTCCGTCAGCATCGACGGGAAGACCATGCTGCTGGGCGACACCGGCAACTACGTCGTCACCCTCGACCTGAAGCAGACCAACAACGCATACCGCGTGTGGAAGGCCGGCATCACCGATGATTTCGACGACGAGCATCTCGCCATCGACGGAACCAAGATCGAAGTGCTCGACTCCAAGGGCCAGGACGTGACCGGCAAGTTCAACATCCAGATCAAGGACGGCGTCGCGTACGTGTACGCGAAGACCGTGGACACGTGGATTCCGAAGAAGGGCGTCACCGTGAAGGGCGATCCCCAGCCGACGGACCTCGCCGCCTACGCGTCCTCGTCCAAGCATGATCCGCTTTCCGATCCGAGCATCGACCAGAACCTCCTCGGCCAGGAATACCAGATCGTCATGCCGTACAAGGTCGTCAAGGTCGAGGACGGCTACACGGTGAGGAACAAGGCCATCCAGGTCACCAACGACCTGACCCGGGAAACCAACGAGGTGTCCAACCCGCTCAAGGAAATCAACCCCGCCAAGGACGTGACCGTCAAGGTCGGCGGCGAAAGCATCGACGGCAGGAGCGTGTACAAGGATCGCACGTTCCTCTACCAGCTCGACAGCTCCATCATCCCGGCCGGCCGCGCCTACCCGCAGGTCGACCAGTGGAGGATCGTGGACCCGCTGAACACCGAGTACGACCAGTACACGGGCCAGTGGGCCGTGTACGCGAGCCGTGACCTGTACAGGGACGGCAAGGTGATCGCTGCGAAGGGCGACAAGCTCGCCGGCAGCGGCTTCGACGGCTCGAAGTTCGGTGGCGACCTGTTTACCGCCGCGGCCGACGCCAACGGCGTGGTCACCGTCGAAGCGACCGAAGCGTACCGTACCCTCGTGTCCGCGGACAACGAGCATGAGGCCGGCTGGCGCGCGTACATCCAGTGCAAGCGCCTGAAGGTCTCCGACCGCGTCGAAAACCGGTTCACCGAATACTTCAACGACAAGGAGTTTGAATCCAACATCGTGTGGACCCGCACTCCGGACATGACCCCGTCGATCCACATCGAGAAGTACGACGTGGCCTCCGGCGAACAGGCCGGCGACCGCGACGACGTGAAGGACGCGTTGAAGATGGCCGGCGACAGCCAGCAGATCGCGTTCAAGATCACCAACACGTCCAAGACGGACTCCTCGACCGGTGAGGGCGCCTGGTATCTCGCCAAGGACCTCAAGATGGTCGACAGGACCATCGCGGGCGAGGGCGACGTCACGGACCTGAAGTATCCGGACAACTGGGACACCCTCGTGCTCAAGCCCGGCGAGTCCACCATCATCACCGGCACCCTCAAGGGCGTCGAGCAGGGCGGCAAGCACACCGACCGTGTCAAGGTCACCGGCACGCCGCTCGTCGAATGCCCCGTCACCGACCAGTTCGGCGGCCAGCAGTCCACCGACGGCAACCAGACCGGCGACACGAAGGTCGACGGCGACGCGTCCGACACGACCGGCCTCAAGCAAGTCAAGGTCGGCGACAGGACCCTGTGCGAGGACACCACCGTGGAATCCAACACGGACGACTGGAGCGGATACCGCGAGGATCTCGCCACGACCGGCGCGACCATCGTCGGCATTCTGCTCGCCGTCGGCGCGTTCGGCTCCATCGGCGTGACCCTCATGGGCGCACGCCGCAGGACCGCGGCCTCAAGCCACGCCGCGCACTCCGGCAAGTGACCGGGACGGCCCCGTCCATCATGACCCATGGCGGACGGGGCCCGCATAATCCTGCGGGACACGGGTCCTATCCTCCGTAGCCCGCTCCTTTTCCGAAGGGCCATCGCCACCATGGCGATGGCCCTTCTCTCATATGGACACTCCCCCGTCCCAATATCCGGCGTCATCGGATGGCGTGCATGTGAACCATTCGGAAGATCCGACATGCCGGCGTCCGCCGCCGGCATGTCGGATCCGTGTGCGTCCGGCCAACGGGCGCATGGAAAGACAATCACCAAAGGAGACCAATCCGGTATGGATATGAAGAAGATCTCAGCCGCGTGCGCGACCGCCGCCGCGCTGGCCGCATTATGCGTTCCGGGAGCCGCGTTCGCCGCGGACGGCACGCTCACGCTGAACGCGGGCGATGGCAGCACCCTCGCGGGCCACAGCTTCACCGTGTACAAGCTCGCCAACTACAACGACGTCGTCAAGGACGGCGCGAACGTGAAGAGCGTGAGCGCTTCCTCCCCGGACGCCGCGGCCGACGCGTGGGTCAAGGCCGCGTTGAACAAAAACGGCGTGACCTACAACACATCCGAGGGCCGTAACGCCGCGGAGCAGCTCCTCCGCCTGCAGACCAATTCGAACACGCTGCGCAAGGTCGCCGGCACCCTGCAGTCCACCGCCGCGGCCAGCAAGGTCACCGCGGTCAAGACCAACCAGACCTCCACCACCGGCAGTCTGAACCTGACCCTGCCGGAAGGCTACTACCTGGTCGTCGACGCTCAGGGCATCCCGATCCTCGTGTCCACCACCATCGGAGGCGCGACCAGGATGAGCAACGGACAGGTCCTCGGCTCCACCCAGATCAAAACCAACGTCACCAAGATCGACAAGAAGATCAAGAGCGTGGACGGCACGTGGAAGGACTCCGCGGCCGCGACCAACGGCGAGACCCGCGACTTCAAGGCTACGTTCACCGTGCCGAACAAACTGGCCGTGGACACCATCACCCTCGAGGACCACATGACCGGCATCACCTACATCGACGGCTCGTTCCACGCGAGCGTCGACGGCACGGACATCACCGACCAGTTCGGCGCCATCGGCAAGGACAAGATCACCGCCGCGGCCGGCAAGACCCAGACCGACGGCACCGGCTTCAAGGTCACGAGCCTGCAAAGCTTCGTGGACACCTACCAGGGCAAGCAGGTGACCGTGACCTATCAGGGCAAGGTCGTCAACGCGTCCAAGGCCAACAAGGCCATCAACCAGATCATCCTCACGTCGAACTGGCTGCCGTCCGTCATCCCGCCGGACGTGCCGACCCCGAACCCGGGCACCGACGAAACCCCGGTCCCGACCTACGACGTGAACCTGAAGAAGATCAGCGCCGCGGACGGCAACAGGACCATCCAGGGCGCGAAGTTCAAAATCCACAACGACAGCCTGAACCAGTGGTACACGTGGGATTCGGCCTCCAACCAGTGGACGTTCGGCACGGACGAGTCCAAGGCGACCGAGTTCTCCACGAACGCGCAGGGCGTCATCAACTTCACCCGCCTGGGCGCCGGCACGTACACCGTGAAGGAAACCCAGGTGCCGACCGGCTACTTCACGTTCGTCAAGCCGAGCTTCACGATCAAGATCACCGACGACGGCCACGTGACCATCGCCGGCAAGGACCAGCCGGGACTCACCGGCAAGGTCACCAACGCCGACGCCAACGCGAGCACACCGACCGCTGTAGTGAAGAACATCGACAACATCACCCAGCTGCCGCAGACCGGCGCGACCACCATGGCCATCATGATCGTCGGCGCGTTCGCGATCATCCTGGTCGCCACCGCTACCGGCTGGGGCGCGTACCGTATCCGCCACGAGAACATGGGCGACGGTCCGATCGCGGCCTGACCCTTTCCCCGGACGATTCCACAGCAGCAGGGGCGGGGAGGCGAAGCCTCTCCGCCCCTGCTGATCCTTTTATCAGAGGATTTTTCTAAAAACAATATGAAGGAATGAAAAAAGAATGGGATTCCTCACAAGACTCATCGCCGGTTTGGTCGCCGCGTCCACGTTGGGCGCGGGGCTGGCCGGCACCGCCGGTGCGGTAGACACGACCGGCGCGACCGGGGACGCTAAAGACGTCGTGAAGCTCGCATCCGACGACACGAGCGGCCTGCCGGACCATCTGGTCAATGGTGATTTCGAATATCCGGGAGTCAACGTCCTGAGCAAGAATCGCTATGACGAGAAGGATTATAACTGGTGGGGCGTCAGCCGCAAGGACAAAACGGTCTACGCCCCATCCCATGAAACTCAATGGGTCTCCCTCCCGTCGACTTTCGATTCGGACAAATTCGCCTGGGATTCCACCGAGGTCGCCGGAACCCAGAATGGGTCCTCGCAATGGCATACGAACGAGGTCGAGCTCCAGCGGGACTCGCGTACCGGCAACATGTACGGTGAACTGTGCGCATATCAGGCGAATACCAGTATTCGCCAGTACATCCGCACCACGCCCGGCGTCCTGTACAAGGTGCGGTTGAAACACGCCAGTTTAAGCCGCGATTATTTGGATAAGATGCAGGTTTTGATTGGACCGGACGGAAACGAGCAGCCAGTGAGGATGACCCGCGTCGAATCCCAGAACGGACTCGACGCCACCGGGGAGTCCACGGCATCCACGACCATTTCGACCCACGCATCGAACAAGGCCGAGATCTCATGGGGTTCCGGGCTTGGATATCATTCGTCACGGAACCATGACGGACAGTGGGCGACTTATGAGGGAGTCTATGTAGCCACTTCCGATGTGACGGTGTTCACGTTCAAGAGCGTTGACTCGCCGTCCTTCAACACCGGAAATCTGTTGGACGACGTGGCTTTCACCAAGGCATACAAGCTCACCTATGACAAGAACTCGGCCGATGCGTCCGGTCAGGTTCCGTCGAACCAGCGTGGCAAGGAGAACACCACCCAGCCCGCTAAGACCAAGACCAGCGGAACCGTCAAGACCGTCGCGGATACCAACGCCAGCCTGCCGGACCATCTGGTCAACGGCGATTTCAGCGTGAACTACCACGACCAGTGGAAGGACAGCTTCGGCGGCTGGACCAGCATCGACCCGAACGCGGGCAAGACCCTGCACGCCACCAGCCTTCCCAATGGCTCCAGCTGGAAGTGGACCGCCATCAACGGGTGGGACAAGTCCAAGTTCGGCTGGACCAGCACCCAGAAGGCCGGAAGCAACGTCCAGCAGAAGGCCAACGCGGTCGAACTCCAGTACGACGACTCCACCGCCGACAACGTGTACGCGGAGCTCTGCGCCTACGAGGCCGGCACAGCCATCTACCAGGACATCAGGACCGTGCCCGGCACCCTGTACAAGGTGCGGTTGAAGCACGCCAGTCTCAACAGCACGTACCTCGACAAGATGCAGGTCATGATCGGCACGCCCGGCCACGAGCAGCCCGTCGAGATGACCCGCACCAGCGTCAACGGGCACGGCGATAAACTCAACGAGAAGTCCACGACCATCGCCACCAAGGTCACGAACGGCAACAACCGCCACCACGCCGACCAGTGGGAGACCTACGAGGGCACCTACCTGATCCCCGACGGCCAGGCCACGACCCGCTTCACGTTCAAGAGCATCGACGCCAAGCAGCTCGACTACGGCAACGTGCTCGACGACATCGTGTTCGACAAGGCGTACAAGCTTACCTACAACAAGAACGCGACCGACGCCAGCGGCAGTGTGCCCTCCGACGAGACCGCCGGGGCCACCAAGCAGGCCAAAGCCGGTACCACGGGAGCCCTGCGCCTCGCATCCGACGACGACGTGGCCGCCTACGCCGCGTCCAACCTGCCGAAGCAGCTCGTCAACAGCGACTTCGACCACGACTGGCAGAACATCGTCAGCCAGTCCAAAATGACCGACAAGTACAACTTCGCCAACGTCGACCCGGCGCACGGCGACGTGGAGATCAGCGGCGCCCTCAACGGCAAGGGCGAGGCGTCCAAGCACTGGGTCCACCTCAACGGGTTCGACACCGCCAAGTTCGGCTGGAAGTCCAACCAGACCGACACCAGGGTCGACGGGCGCGGCAGCATCGTCGAGATTCAACGCTCCAAGGCGAACGACAACATGTACGCCGAGATCACCGCATCGCAGGCCAACACGTACCTGTACCAGGACATCGACACCGCGCACGACTCTCCGACCGTGTACACCGTGAAACTCCGTTACGCGCATCGTAACGGCACCGTCGACTCCAACGAGAAGATCCAGATCCTCGTCGGAGCGCCCGGTCATGAGCAGCCGGTCGAGATGACCCGCATCGCTTCCGACCGGGGCAACAAGGTGGGCGAGAAGTCCACCACGGTGAACGCTCCCAACACGGACGGCTGGCTGGGCTCGTGGGACACGTTCCAGGGTTCGGTGGAAATCCCCGCCGGCCAGCCTGTCAGCAGATTCACGTTCAAGGCGTTGGGTTCCGTCGATGGTGTTACCGGCAACCTGATTGACGATGTGCAGTTCAAGCTCGCCTACCCGCTCTCCTACGACAAGAACGCGCAGGACGCGACCGGCGACGTGCCATCCAGTCAATACGGCAAGGAGAACACCATCAAGCCCGCCAAAGCCAAGACCACGGGCAGTGTCAGACTCGCGGCTGACAAAACCGCTTCCGGCCTGACTGTGCATGATCTTGAGATGAACGACGTACCCGCGGATTACCGTCAGTTCATATTGAGCACCACCGATACAAGGCTCTCGCAGGTCGAGTTCGAGGACGGCGCGTGGTACAAGTCCACTGACCCCTCGTCCCAAGGCATGTGGCCGTTGAGAATCGGCGCCTCATTGACCATCCCGTCCGTGGGCGATTGGACCGACCCGTCCGGCAAGACCCACCAGATCAGCATGACCATGCGGTTGAAGGATTGGAACGGCGGCAGCGTCAGCGAACTGTACCGGTTCGACGGGCACGGGAACATCGTCGGCGACGGAAGATTCTGGATCAACACGGCCTACGGTTCCGGCTATTCCAGCCTGCCTGCCAAGGTCAAGGCGGCCATGGGCGGAGTCGACACGTCGAAGCGAGTGGGATGCTCGTGGACGGTCGAGTTCACGTACGCGGACACCGGCGAGAAGGTCCCGGACACATTCAAGGGCGTGACCGGTTTCAACGACCTCGACGGATGGGACGCGCAATCCGACCTGAAGTTCGAGGGCGTGCAGCTGCTTTCCGGTTTCGACGGCGCGTACAAGCGTTCCGACGCGGAACTCGGCACATACGGTACGAACGGTTTCGCGGGCATCGGACATGATGCGGGCGACGAGGCTCATCTGAACGCGCCGCAGCAGTCCCGTCACCGCCTCGCGGCCACATGGACGGGAAGCACGTTCACGTTCTCCTATGATCTGAGCAATCCCGCCGGCCGCACCGACGGTTCGCGCATGACGTTCGGCGCGCCTGTCACCCGCACCGCGGTGCTCACCTATGACAAGAACGCGGCGGATGCTTCCGGCCAAGTCCCGTCGAACACGACGCCGGACACGACGCAGACGGCGTCCTCCCAGTCAACCGGCAAGGTGTCCGACCTCGTGCAGCGCACCACCACGCATGAGGACGGCAGCGTGACCGTCAAGACCATCGACACGAGCACGGACGTGGTGTCCGGATGCCAGGTCTACTATCCGGCCGGCCAGCGCATCACGCTTGCCACGTTGGCGAAGGACGGAGACTGCTGGGATTCCAGCATGCTGACCCGCCCGGGCCACACCCAATTGGGTTGGAACCAGGATTCGCAGGCAACCCAGGCCCAGGCCGAGGTCACGATGGTCGAGGGCGGCATGACCGTGTACGCGGTATGGGTCGGCAACCCGGTCCTCACCTACGACACGAACAAGCCGAACACTTGGAACGGTCAGATGCCATCCACCCCGGCGTCCGTCTCCGTGGCATACAACACGGCCGCCGCGGACGGCTCCGGCTGGCAGTCCGGAGACACATCGAAGATCCGCGGCTACAGATTCCTCGGCTGGTATGCGGGACCGCAGGATGATGCGGGCCTGTACGACTGGAACACGCTGTTGACGGGTAATGTGACCGTGTACGCGCACTGGCAGCGGTTGCAGGCCAACGTCGTCTACGACGCGAACGGCGGCACCGGCTCGCACGCGAACACGACCGGCTGGCAGTATACGGACGCGACAGTCCCGTCCGACACGTCCAAGTCGTTCAAGCGCGACGGATACGTGTTCCTGGGATGGGATACTCAAGCCGACGGCAATGGAACCGCCTATAAGGATGGTTCGCAGGTTCCGTTGCAGGACAAGGACATCACCTTGTACGCGCAATGGCAGCCGGTATTCGAACAGTTCACTCCGACTGGCGGCGTGAGTCTGCCGTTGCTCGTCGCGGGCGGCGTCACCCTGCTCGTGATGGGTATCGGATCCACGGTCATGCTCACGCGTCGCATGCGCGGCGAGCAGTGACGGACGGTTCGGCATATGGGAATGAAGGCATCCGGCAAGGTTCCCCAGAAGAATGGGACCGGCCGGGTGCCTTCCTCTTTTTCATCGATATTCGTTGTTCCTCCGGTGGTGTTGACATGAGTGTTATTTCGAGTCGTATGGATTGGGATTGGGTCATCAAGGGCGACCACGTGTATGACACGCGTCGCGAACGCCGGTCCCGATTGCTGCGGAAACGGCATATGGCGCGCGTGTTCCGCATGCTCGCGGCCGTCACGACCGTATTCTGCCTAGTGGGCGTGGGCACGTTCGCGTGGATCGGCGTGGAACAGGCCGGCGCGTCCCGCAGGGCCGCGCAAAGCGCCGCATTGGCCGACGAAGGCGACCGGTCCGCCGGGAAGTACGCGCGCATGGTCGAGCAGGCCCATGCGTACAACAGGAAACTCGCCGCCACTCCGCAGGTCATCGGCGAGACCTCGACCGAGGATGGCGTCATCGACGGCGACTTCGGGTTCAAGGATGACAAGGAGTACCAGAATCTGCTGGACTTCGGCGACGGGATCATGGCGTCGGTCGAGATCCCGTCGATCGGCGTGGACCTGCCCGTGCGTCACGGGGCCGACTCGTACGCGTTGGACAACGGGCTCGGCCATTTGCACGGCACGAGCCTGCCCGTCGGCGGCGAGAGCACGCACAGCGTCATCACCGGACACACGGGAGTGGCGGACAAGGCCCTGTTCACCCGGCTCACCGAACTAAGGAAAGGCGACGTGTTCTACGTGAAGGTCGCCGCTCAGACCCTTGCCTACAAGGTCACGCGCATCCGCAAGGTCGACCCGGACGATCTGAGGAGCGTGCGCATCCAACCCGGCCGCGATCTGGTCACATTGGTGACGTGCACGCCGATCTTCCTGAACACGTACCGCCTGCTTGTCACCGGGGAACGCGTGAGCATGCCGGACGACGCGCCCTATCCCGAGGACGCGCCGAGAACCAGCGGACGGGACACGCGCCCCTATCTCGTGTCCGGCGTGACCCTGCTCGCGGGACTGCCGGCCGCGATCGTCGCAGCCAGGCCGAGAACCCGGCCGTTCGGACGACACGGGCGGAGGGGTTGACCCCGACCGGCAATGTCTGGGGTAATCTGGAGTGTGTGCGGCCACACCACTGCCGACAGGACGACATGCCGGTGATGCCGATATCGGATTGGAGGCACGTGGAGTGGCTGACGGAAACGTCGCAGGGATGTTTCCACTGGAGCCGGATCCCATGATCGGGAGATGGCATTGGAGGGTAGATATGAACAAGAAGGCTTTCGCAACGGCGGTCGCATCCGTGGCGGTCGCGGGCACCATCGCCGCGCCGGCCATGGCCGACGAGACCGCGGTCACGCCGGTCGAGCAGGCCCAGCAGGCCGTCGCCCAAGCACAGGAAGCGGTCAACCAGGCAGCCGCCCAACAGAACGCGCAGCAGCAGGATCAGGTGTCCGCAGCCCAACAGCAGGTCGCCGACGCCAAGGATAGCCTCGACCAAGCCAACACCGGCGTGCAGGACGCACAGCAGGGCGTGGACCAGGCACAGCAGCAGGTCGACCAGGCCCAGCAGAACGTGCAGCAGGCCCAGCAGAACGTCGAGAACACCATCAACCAGAACCAGAACGTGCAGCAGGCCACCAATGGCGTCCAGCAGGCGCAGGACAGCCTCGACCAGGCGCACGACAACCTCCAGCAGGCGCAGGCGAAGGCCGACCAGGCCGCCCAGAACGCCGACAGGCTCGAGAAGGCCATGAACGACAGCCAGTCCATCCGCGACGACGCCGCCAAGGCCAAGGCCAAGGCCGACAAGGAGGCGCAGGAGGCTCAGGCCAAGGTCGATGCCACCGACAAGACCAAGCTCGACCAGGACACCGCCTACAAGAAGGCCGCCGTCGACCAGGCGCAGGCCAAGGCCGACGAGGCCCAGCAGGCCGCCGACAAGGCCCAGTCGAAGGCCGACGAGGCGAAGGCGAAGCTCGACGAGGCCACCCGTCTGGCAGGCGACGCGAACGATCCCGCCAAGGTCAAGGAGGCGCAGGACGCCGCCCGTAAGGCCGGCGAGGCTGTCGACGCGGCCCGGAAGTCGCAGGCCGAGGCCACCGTGGCCGCCGCGACCGCGAAGACCGCCGCCGACAAGACCCGGTCGAAGGCCGACCAGGCGCAGAAGAAACTCGGCCAGGCGAACGATGACGCCGCCTCCGCGAAGGCCAAGGCCGACAAGACCCAAGCCGCCTTCGACAAGGCATCCAACGACAAGGCCACGTCCGACAAGGCGCTCGACAAGGCGCAGGCCGCGAACGAGAAGGCCCAGGGCGAGCTCGCCAAAGCGAACCAGAACGCCGCGGACGCGCAGGCCGCCGCCGACAAGGCGTCGCAGGACGCCGATGCCGCGCAGTCCGCGTACAACGCCGCTGTCAAGGCCGCCGCGGACGCCAAGAAGGCCGCCGACGAGGCCGTCAAGAAGGAGGCGCAGGGCGCTGCCGGCTGGTTCCAGACGGACGACGCGGAGCAGGCGTACAAGTATCTGACCGACTCCAGCGTGTCCAAGTACCTCGAGTACACGCACATCGGAGCGAAGGACGACGCGACCAGCCTCGACAACCTGCTGAAGGCCCTCGACATGATCGACGAGTGCAACAGGCTGCGCGAGGAGAACGGCCTGGAACCGTTGAAGGTGTCCGAGACCGCGTTGGCCATGGCCATGGTCCAGGCCAACTACGCCGCCAACGGCCACTACGGCCACAACTACCAGTACGAGAACACCGGCGAGAACCTCGCATGGGGCACCTCGGACTGGGATCCGTACGAGGGCTGGTACACGGCCGAGAAGGCCAACTACGACGCGGCCGTCAAGTCCGGCGACTATCCGGACCTCGCCGGCCTGTCCGCGTACGACATCAGCCTGAAGTATCCGGACCTGTACCAGAAGATCGGCCATTACCTCAACATCATCAGCCCGGACTACACCGCCACCGGCATGGCCTACAGTGGCTACGGCGCGAACAAGTACAGCCACGCGTTCTCGCAGGAGTTCTTCAACGAATGGAACTCCTACAACAAGAACGACACCGTGTATGACGCGGCCGTGTACCGCACGATGGTCGAAAACTACGTCAACGGCGTCCGCAACGCCCAGTCCACGTACGATGCCGCGTTGAAGAAGGTCGATGAGGCCAAGGCCGCGCTCGACAAGGCCAACCAGACGAAGGCCAGCACCGCCGACGCGAAGACCGCCGCCGAACAGGCCCAGCAGGCCGCAAAGGCCGAAGCCGCCGAAACCGCGAAGATCCTCACCGACGCGACAGCCAAGAGCCAGCGGGCCCAAACCGCGTACGACCAGGCCAAGACGGCGAACGACCAGGCACAGGCCGACTACTCGACGGCCGACACCGCACGTCAGGCCGCCCAGACCGCCTGCGATGAGGCCAAGACGGCGAACGACCAGGCACAGACGAACCTCAAGGCCGCCCAGTCCGCGGTCGAACAGGCCCAGCAGGCGCTCGACAAGGCGCAGGCCGACAAGACCACTGCCGACGAACGCGTGAACATCCTGACCGACGCGGAGAACGCCTTGGCCACCGCCAAAACCAACTACGAGCAGGCCAAGAGCGAAGCCGAACAGGCCAAGCAGACATCGGAGAGCGCCAAGGCCGACCTCAAGGCCAAGCAGGACGCCTATGCGCAGGCCAAGGCGAAGAGCGACGAGGCCGAACGGCAGGTCAAGGATCTCGAGGCCGCGTTGGCCGACCTCAGGGCCAAGACCGACGCGTTGACCGCGGCCCAGAGCGATCTCGACACGAAGATCCAGGCATACCAGCAGGCCGCCACGGCCCGCGACGAGGCCACCAAGCAGGTCGAACAGGCCAAGACCGACGTGAAGAACGCCGAACAGGCGTTGACGGACGCGAGGGCCAAGCTCGAACAGGCCCGGAAGGACGCGAAGGACACCGACGCGGTCAAGGCCGCCCAGTCCGCCGTCGACAAGGCCCAGTCGGATCTCGACGCCGCCAAGCAGGCCCTCGCCGCCGCCCAGGCCAAACTCGCCGGCGCGAAGACCACGCAGGCCAAAGCGAAGAGCGACTACGACAAGGCCCAGGCCGCATTGGCCGCCGCGATCAAGAACGCGGCCGACAGGAACGGTTCCAAGACCGACGGCGCCTCCGGCCCGCAGATCGAGCAGGCCGGCCTGAAGGCCAGCGAGAAGGCCACGTCGAACGCCGCCGCCAAGGCCGATCAGGTCATGGCGTCCACCGGCGCGAACACGAACGGCATGCTCCTCGCAGCCGTGGCTCTCACCGGCATCGGCTGGACCATGCTCGACATGAAGCGCCGCCGCATGGACGTGACCGCACGCCACGGAAGGCGCTGACCCAATTCCCCCTCCAAACAAACAGGCGGCCGGAACAGGACGACGGAAACCCTTACGACGGTTTCCGGAACTCCCGTTCCGGCCGTTCTCCTTTCCCACGGTCCTGCATTACCGATGCACCACGCAACGGTCGTCTTACCAAGAAACAAACTGGAAGAAGAAAGAACGGCCATGATTCCGCACACCCTCACCCCCGTGACGGTATCGGACGGGGCGCGTGTGGAGATAACGCGGCACAGGAATCGACAATCCCCGCGCAAGGAGGATGAGATGGACAATATCGTCGTCATAACCATCATCGCCGTCTTCTGGCTCTCCGGCCTGCTGATGACATGGAGCATGTGCATCGTCGCGGCACGAGCCGACCGGCGTATGGAAGAGCGCGGACGCGGATGCCGGCCGGACGACACCAGCCACGGGGAATAGCGGGAACGCATCACCGCCGGTTTCTCCATCATGATGTTGGACAAGTGAGTCAATCCCCCTGTCTGATATCGCAGGCGCGTCATGTGGATTGTCCGGGAACGGATTTCCCGCAAGGGATTCCCGTTCCCGGACATGTCCGATTCTAGGGAGGAATTATGGCTGCAACTCTTTGCATCCTCGTGCTGATGGTCCTCGCCGCCTCATGCCTGTACGAGGCTTTCGTGTACCTGGCCGTCAAACAGAAAAGCACCTTCGTGGGCCGTAAAACCAAGGACAAGGTGCTCGCCATGGGCCGTAAGGCCCGTCAAGGCAAGGCCACCCTGTTCATCGTTCTCGCCATCGTCTGCTTCGTTCTGATGATCGTCGCCGGTATTCTGATGGCCCACGCCGGATACAGCGTGTGAGCGGGAAACCGTCAGCCAACATGATGGGCGGCCGACGGGCGTACCGTTCCCATGCCGCCCATCCTTTCGTTTTTCTTTCCGGGGAGTGAGCATGTCCGTCAAGGACGATGACGAATACGACGATGATGGGACGGCCAGCACGGGTGACGATGACGTCGACCCGTTCGTGCCGTTGCTTGAGAATGATGGGCATCGGCTGGGCCGTCCCGCTCGTCGCGGCGTCGGCGTGGTGGGTTTCGTGCCCGCGCCGACCAGACTGTCCATTCCCGAACTGGATTGGCTCACACACGTGCGTGACGGTGGCGACCGTACCGTACGCGTGCCGGACCACCGGTATTCCCGGTCCGACCGCAACGCGGTCGAGGCGGCGCGCGGCCGCCTGTATTCGATGGTGTCGAAGCAGATCGACCAGACGAAACGCGTGTACAAGGCGCGTCAACGCGACGAGGAAGGCATGCTGCCTTTGGGTTCCTCGTCCCCGTTGGACATGATCACCCGTGATTTCAACGAACGTCCCCTGATTCCCTGGCATCAGACCAGTACGGGCCGGGCGGGCGTGCTGACCACGTTCGTGGCCGGTTCGGGAGCCCAGTTGATTCCCGGACCGCCCATCGGCGTGGACGCGCTTTCACGTGAACTGTTCCAATTCGACTGTTGGGGCACGTACGACGTGCACATGACCACCAGTCCGGACTTGTTCTTCAGTGGCCTGCGCGGCCAGGGCAAAAGCTATTGCGCGAAAGTCCTCGCGGTCCGTGAGATCGGTTTCGGACGCAACGTCATCGTCCAGTCGGACCGGCAAGGCGAGTGGAAGGCCATAGCCCAGGCCATTCCCGGCGGGCAGGTCGTCTCCCCCGGCAAAGGCAGTTATCTTAACCCGTTCGCGATGCCGGACTCGTCCCATCTGAAAGGCGACGCGGACCGCCGCGCGTTCCGGCAGGAGGTCCTGTCGGGCCGCAAGAGCGCCATGATGGCGTTGGCCGAGGCCGTGAAGGAGCCGGACAGGCCCTTCCCGTTGGACAAGGACATGCTTTCCCTGATAGACCAGCTGATCGCCTCGTACGATGTGGGGCCGATGACGTTGGAGGACGCGGTGCGCCGCCTGTCCGACTGGGATTGGGTGGACGGCGTGTACGAGAACATCCACGGTTTCGAGCATTACCGCGATCTCGCGCGTGGGAAGGCCAGCGAGGCGGCACGCGTGTTCTCTCCCATGGTCGAGGGCGGCACGATGAGCGGCATGTTCGACCGGGAAAGCACTATCACGTTGGATCCGGCCGCGCCGATCATCGTGTTCGACACGTCCGGTCCGGTGTTCCAGGATCCCACGTTGAAACGCGTGTACACGGCCGCCGTGAGCTCGTGGATCGACCGGCTGCTGCAGGCGCGCGACGGGTTGCGCCGCATCATCGTGTGCGAGGAGGCGTGGGACCTGCTGTCCAATCCGCAGCTGGTCGACTCGTTGCAGATTCGGCAGCGTTCCGCGGGCCATTGGGGTTGCGCGACGTGGCTGATCGTGCACGGCGTCGCGGACATGACCCAGGTGTTCACGGCCGGCAGTGGCCTGCGCGGCAAGGTCGAACAGTTGATGAACCTGATGGAAACGAAGATCATCTACCGGCAGGGCGGCGAGAACATACCCCTGCTGAACCAGCTCATCCCTGATCTGAGCGAGGACGAATTGGAACAGATACCACGTTTGGCGCAAGGCTATGGCATCTGGCGTATCGGACACGAGCATCCACGCATGATACTGCCCATCGCCGGCCCCATGTGGGCGCGCGTGTTCGACACGTCAAGCCTGCGCAGGGCGTCTTGAAAGAACGACTGATCGAAACCCGAAGAAGGAGGCCTCCCATGGCACGATATGGGGACACGGATCGCGGATACGACCGTGAGGAACTGAACGCGGACAACCGCCGCAAGGTCATGGACGCGTGGAAACGGTTCGAATCATCGAAGCCGGGCGTATGGCTGAGCCGGCACACGGACCTGCTGGAACGTCTCTCGGACGAGGAAAGCCATCTCGTGGCGCGTGTCGGCGCGATGGTGTGCGTGTTCGCGTTGATTCTGTCGATGGTCTTGTTCCTCGCCGTCCAAGGCGACGTGCTCGCATGGACGCTGTTGACGCTGCCCATGTTCGCGGTCGCGTTCATGGTTGTCATGGCCTTGTGGATCTTCTGGGACGCGTATCGGGATTCCGGCGAACGCGCGGCGGACTGGCTGTCCACGCGTCCCGGCGTGGCCACGTGGCGTCAGCTCGCCGCGGACTATGGGCCGCGTGCCATCAACCGTGACGTGGTTCCGTCCGTCCTGCCGCGCATGCTGGCCGACTTCCGCGACCGGAAACCACACGCCATCCACCCCCGCCCCTGGCATGCCGCATGGTATGTGGGCAAGTCGTGGAACATGGAGGTGTGGCTGGGTTCCGAACGGCACATCTACGTGCTGGGTCCTACCCGTTCCGGCAAGACCGTCAGCGTCGTCATCCCCGCCGTGGTCGAGGCTCCCGGTTTCGTGCTCGCGACCTCCACGCGAGGGGACATCATCAAAACGACGCGTTACCTGCGTGAATGCGGCGTGAAGGATCGGGTGACCGGCGCGTCGTATGGTGGCCGTGGCGCGGGCACCACGCACATCTTCGACCCGGAGGGCGTCGCGGAGAACGATCCGGATACGCGGCACAACATGAACTGGACGCCTTTGCAGGGTTGCGACGATCCGGCGGTGGCGATGCGCCGCGCGCAGACCATGGTCGCGATCGGCGGCATGGGGTCCGGTTCGAACAACCAGGAGTGGGGCGTGAGCGCGGCCATGTACGTGCAGGCCATGCTGTACGCGGCCGCGATTGCGGACCGCACCATCAACGACTGCTTCAAGTGGAGCCTGTCGCCGGAGAACGCGCAGGAGGCCGCGGACCTGATCCGCAAGTACACGAACGAACGCGAGATGGACCGTTGGGCCGCGACATTGAACGCGCTGCCGCACGTCGATCCCCGTCAGAAAGGCAGCGAGTGGTTCGGCGTGAAGAACGCGTTCAGCATCCTCGCCGACCCGAACGTGCGCGCCCGCATGAATCTGAGTCCGTCCGATCCGCGACTGATCGACCCGAAACGCATGGTGTTGCGAGGCGACACTGTGTACGTGCTGTCCAAGCCGCGCCGTGACGGCGGCGTGGCCGGCAACGCGGGCATTTTCGTGAGCCTGCTGCTCGACACGTTCCAGGAGGCGTGTCAGGATCTCGCGTTCGACAAGGCGTCCGGTTCGCGCGGCAAGATCGAACCTCCCGCACGGTTCGTGTTGGACGAACTGTCGAACATCGAGAAATGGCCCGGCCTGCGCAACGCCATCACGCAGGGCGGCGGCAACGGCTACCAGCTGATCATCGTGGAACAGTCCCGCCAGCAGATGGCCGACGAGAAGGACGGATACGGCAAGGCCGTGGAGCAGACCGTATGGGATAACTGCCATCGGATCATGCTCAAGGGCGTGTCCGACGACGAGACGTTGAAATGGTGGATCGGCCAGATCGGCACGCATCACCGCACGCGCCGCGAATCCTCCTGGAATCCGGGACAGGGCCCGTTGGGCGGTCTGACCACGCGGCACGAGCGTGAGGAATCCGTCACCCAACAGGAACTGAGCCTCCTGCCCGTAGGCTACGCGCTCGTGGAACCGTTGGGACAGGCGCCCGCCTTGGTGCGCATGATCATGTTCATGCGCCGCGCATGGTGGCGTGAGGGCTTGGAGGACCTGCGTCCCACGGCCACGAACGCATGGCATGAGGATCACGGCGAAAGGACCATCGCATGAGCGACGTCGAAGAATACTTCACCCAGATGGCGGGCACCGACGCCGACAAGCCGGATGCCACGGACGACGTCAAGCATGACGAGACCATGGGATCAGGCCAGGTTACGGACGTGGCTGGCGGCTTGGAACGCCCGTCGTTCTGGACGGACGACATGGAACGGGAATTCCAGACAGAGGTCAAGTCCCTGTTCGACGACATGGTCGGCAGACAACAAGGCGAACTGTCCGTGAGGGACCAGTGCGAGCACGCGTACGAGGAACTGACCGCCACTGTCAACGGCAAGTACAAGGAGCTGACCGGCAAGGACCTGCCGGCCTCCATGGCGCGCAACCTCGACCAGCTGCTCACGCAGATCACCATGGCCCCGCTCAACGAACCGGAACACGGTCCGGGATTGTGGGCCAAACTCCCCCAGCATTCCATCACCACCATGGTCGAGGCGCGCCCGTTGGACCTGACCGGCTCGCCCACGCGCATGGACATCGATTTGATGATGCTGCACACCATCCGCATGGGCCGGTTCCTCACCACGCATTACACGGATTGGGCGCAGACCCTTCCCCCATGCTGGATCCGCCACGACGACGTCGTGCAGGAAGTGTATGCGCTCAAATGCTACATGGACCTGGTCGTCGCCAGCCCCAACGGAGGATTGTACGCACCGACGTTGCAGTCGCTCATCCATTCCACGTTGGAACGCGTCAAAGCGTATCTCGCCTCGTCCGAAGCTTCGAACTCCGACCATCGGCATCACCTGTCCGGACCGGAGGAACGCCAACGGGAGCAGGCCAGGCAGGATGAGTACGAGCATTGGTTCAACCGTGACGGCGGATGGAGCGAGGAACCAGGATTTGACCAGTCATGGCGGTTCTCCACCCCGTCGGAAGGCTTGGACACGGTCTGCGACCTGATGACGCCCACCCGCGTCGACGACGTGGACGCGGCCGACGACGCCACACTCCGCAATCAGGCCACCCAGTGGCGTTCGGAAATCGACAGCCTGCGCGGCAGCTACGACACGGACCATGCCACGGAGCATCTCGCGCAGGCCGCGCAGGACGAGGAGACGATCCGCCGCGTCTGGCTGTCCTACACGGGACGCGAACGCGAAAGCCGCAACCGGCTCGACCGCGCGGCCACGTCCGCCGCAATGCTGATGCGGGACACGGAACGGTCCAAGCTCCTGTCCGACAAGGACCGTCGAAACCTGAACGACCTGATCGGCCGAGCCCGCATGATCCTCCACGCGTATGGCAAAACCCACTTGGACGAGAACTACAAGCCGTGCAGCATCGGCCTGCAGGACGATCTGACCGCACGCCTGGAACGCATCGTGCAAGGCGATCCCGCCGAAGTGTTCGACCGTTGCGAACGCATGATCGACCAGATGGACGCCACGTTCGCACGCGGAAAGGAGCCAACCGATGACCAGCGAACAGCCTAGCCTGTTCGACCAGCTGACGCCGTCCGACGCGTTGAGGGACGACCTCGACTGGCTCGACTCGCTTCAGGAGACGAAACCGTCCACACCACCGCGCAAGCCGAAGAACCGCCGTTCCAACCGGAAGCATGGTATCGAACCGGTCCAGTATGACGACAAGCATGGAACGACGACCGCTCCCCCAACCGAGACGACAGTCCCCGCCACGGTTCAGGACACGTTCGCGTTGCCTCCCGTATCCGAAGGCGCGACAGACACGACGCCGGTTCCACAATCCACAGGCGTCGAAAACGACCAGACGGCGGAACGTCCGGAACCTTCCATGCCGTCCAGCGACACCCGTCCCATGCCGGCGGTCCCACTGCCTCCACGTCCGGCCATGGAGGATGCCAACGTTTCGGACGAGGCGGAGGACACCCTCACCTCCATGATTCCGGTCGGAGATGAAACCCCATCCGACATCCCACCCGTGGCAACGGAAACGGCTTCCGGCGACATCAGGACGGCCGTGAGTCTGCAGGACGTGGCCGACCCCGACGGACCGTCCGAGGACGCCAGGACGATGGTTTGGGTGCGTCGTGGTCTCATCGGCGCTCTGACGTTCATTCTCCTGCTCGTCCTGTTCGCCATCATGGGCTCCCATTCGGCCACCGTCCGACAGCAGGCGTCGGCCGAACGGTTGCAGACCTCCATGAGCCAACTGTCCACATGGACCGGCAAGGCGAAGGCCACGATCAAACAGGCGGATCGGATCGGATTGAAGGATACGGACGACATCGATTCCCTCCGCCGTCTGATCGACTCGAACGGCAGGCTCATGCGCTCCGACCGGACGGGACTGCCGGAAAACGAATCGGAACGGCTCGCCGCCAAGGCCGACAAGGCCACGAAACGCACCCGCACGCTGACCAACAAGATTGACCGGCTCGTCAAGGAAAAGCCGTTGACGGACGCGAAGAACAAATGCCATACGGCATTGGACAAGGCATCGAAAGCCTCCAATGATGCGAAACCATCCGACGATGCGACCCGTACGGCGAAAGCCACATTGGACAAGCTCATCGCGCAGGCCCGCAAACTCGACAAGAAGACGACCATCGACACGTGGACCGACATGGCCGCCAAACTCGACAAGGCCCGCGAAAACCTCGCCCGCGCATTGGACGCGAAAACCAAGGCCGACGAGGAAGCCAAACGCCAGGCCGAAGCGCAGGAGCAGCAGCAGCCGCAACAGGCCGCGCCGATACCAACCCCAGCACCGACGCCCACGCCGCAATACCATGGTTCGTCCGGCGGCTCCGGCTCCACGACCGTGCCCCGCGGCAACAATGGCGGCAATGCGAACAATGGCGGCACCGGCAACAGCGGCGGATCGTCCGGCGGGAACTCCGGCGGATGGTACGTGCCACCGGAAACCCCTGACAACAGTCTGCCGAACAACGATTCAAGCCTCTGAGCAAAGGAAGACCAATGGGAAAGAACAATCCACGCAAACAGTCCTCACCCGAAGCGAAGAAACAAGCCGCCATCTGGTGCGCCATCGCGGTCATCGCCGTGGCCGTCATGATGCTGATGGCCAACCCATGGAAACATCAGCCGGCCACGACGGCGCCCCAAGCCAATTCGGCCACCCAGACCCAATCCGATGCGAAACACAAAGCGAAGGCAAAGAAAAAGGGAAAAGCAGCGTCCACGTCCGACAGTCTGGAACAGAAAGCCCAGACCATGTTCACCGGTGACGCGGAACAGATCTCGAACGACGTGCGCGACCTATTGAACGCGCCCGAAAACTCGAACGTCGACACACTCAGCACCCTGCTATACCGGCACGGACGGCAGGACCTCGCCGAAGCGACCGACCTGTACGACGCGATCGGACAACAGAAGGACATCGACACGATCCGCAGCCTCGCACGCGAATGGTATCCGCAAGCCATGCGTGCCGCGATCGAAGCACGCCATTCGGACCTCTCGGACGGATTGGACAACACCGCGAAATCCGTGACAACCATCCAACAGGACAACCTGGAGAACACGCAGGGATGCGGCGACATCAAAAACGCGTACGAAACCGCGAAACAGCTCGTGGACTCCAAATCGGATGATTACGACGCTTTGACCAAAGCCCAGCAGGATCTGACCACCGCTACAAGCGGATGCGCCACCAACCTAGATCCGAAAGACCTCGAAAAAGTGTTCGGACAGCCACAGGGAACCCTCAAGGAAGACAAGGAGTAGGAAAACATGACCACCACGAACAACCGCGCATGGAAAGCACTACTGCCACAAAACGGCATGATCGGCATGAGCCCACAGGTCGGCAGGGTGAAAATCCCTCCCATCAGCGTCCGCCAAACGTTGAACCTGACCGGAGGCAGGAAAATCAAAGCGGTGAAGGCATGCTGGCTCGAAAAAGATTCGGCCAGATTCGTCACACTTGTCCCCTCGACGGGAAGACTCCGCCTGGAAATGGACTCGCTGAAAGGCGGCGAGACCATCGAATTCGTGGGACATTCACGCGAATGGCATGACATGTCGGGACAAAACTACTTCGTGGTCATCGTCACCGACATGGACATCATCGAAGCCAAAAAGATTGCCACTGTAGCCAAATCGTAGAAGTACCTAGGGCTTGTCACCATATAAGATATGGAGACAAGCCTACATTCATCAAGCGTTGCCGACTGAATAGGCTCTTTGCTTTGAAAGAAAACCGAGGCAAGGAGACCTAACCGATTGCAGGCATGGCGAATGGCAAGTACCCCGCTTCCGCACTTCGCCCCGTCCACGATTCCCCGGTCGATGCACGCGTGGGCCGCGGCGATCGCGGAATCGAAGCGGCTCCACACAGGCATAGACATAAGATTCCACACGTCGCGGCCATGATAGTCACTTACGTGTTCGCGACGTATGAATTGGCGATAAATGAAAGTTCGCTACGTCACATCATGATTTTTCATTGAGATAAAATACATTTTAATTCCGCAAGATTCTTCTCGCAATCATGCATAACTTCAGACATATATGCATCCATGTATGCCCAATCAGGTTCGCCTTTATCCGTGCAGGGCAATGTCACAGACAACAGTTTCGCCTTATCCCATATGCATTATTTATCGTCATAGCTGAACCTATCTTTGATTGCCCTTTCCAACACGGTAGCCAAGAACAACAACGTAGATGAGGAATTGATTTCAGCTTTCGGTTTCACCAGATACGCGTCCCACAAGACACCTGTCTTCTGTGGCTGCGCATATACATCACCCGTCGCAATAGCGCCGTTTTGTACGATGTCGATCGTCATCTCGGCCGTATCGAAATCAGCTTCGCGCCCGTAATACATGATGCCGTTATTGCCATGTTTAGCGTTGGCTAGCGGCAAACTAAATTCAGGCGTACGTTCCTCGGACACATCAAATGTTTTATTAAAACTTTCATTCTTGATATCAAGCTGAAGTTTCTCAAACAAATCCTCAATGACGAACTCTTTCCACCCACTTGTATCAATCTTCGTCATCATCGTTATCACCTTTCAGCATGGTCACGGTAACAGTCTCGCCGTCGGCATTCACGCGGCTCGAATACAACGTCATCTCAAGTAATTTTTCTCCAAGAGCTTTCGAGTCGATGTCCTGCTGGAACATCAAATAGTCCATGGCCGTCTTACGGAAATCCTCCTCGAAAATCTCAAAGGGCTTCTGCGGCATTTGATAGGACAGATGTTTAGCGGGATCCATCCACTGGCACGTATCCTCACCGGACTGTCTCTCGATGACTTCTACCCAATGCTTCTCTATGGCTGCCCATTTGCCATAAACATCGTGACGTCCCTTGTTCTTGACAGTCGCCAACCCATCGCTTTTCATATAGCAGGCGAAGAATTCCTTGTCATCCTGTGGCACACCGGCTTCAAATACGAAAATACTCGCGGTGATGCCTATTCCGAAGAACAAATCTTCAGGCAATTTGATGACTTTCTTCAACCTATGCTTCTTAAGGATGCGTTCCTTTTGCTTCTTGCCGGTCTTTTCCAGTTTCTTGTCCGGCATGATGAATGCGCACGGCGTATGCGGAGGCACGTTGTCAAGAACGTTCTCAACGATGTCCATGCATCCGTATTTCCTCTCGAATGGAGGGTTCATGAGGACTTTAGTGATGTTTTGACTGCTGATCCATTTTCCGGCCTCTTCAGATCTGGCGTCCAGCTGTTCCAGGTTGGTCTTGCCGTCCTTGTGGATGAGCATGTTCGCGCATGCGAGGGCGTAAATCTCTCTATCGAATTCAATACCGAATAGTTGGTTCTGTTTGATTTCCTTGGCTTTTTCGGTGTTCACTCCGCCGGCCTCGTCGATCATGTTCGCCATCGCCTTGACGAGGAATCCTCCACTGCCGCAGGTCGCGTCGAGCACCCTGTCGTTCTGGTTTACTTCGAGGATCTTGTACATGAAGTCGGTGATGTGCTCGGGCGTGAACACTTGTCCGGATTCAGACTTCTTCTTGTACCGGTTGAACTCGTTGAAGAAGATGCCCATGACGTCCTCGCCTCGCCATGCGTCGGAGTTCAGGCAGTCGGATATTTCCGTCACCCAGTCGATGAAAATCGAGATCAGATCCTTGACGTGCTCCTGTTCCTTCTCGTCCTCGCTGTTCACGTTGAGGTTCATACGAATCTCGGAGAACACGTCCGCGAGCAGACCGAGCTTCTGATTCTGGTGCTTGTCCCGCAACAGCTCCTTGTTGAGGCAGTTGAGGATTGCATTGTGGAATTCGGAGTAGTCCATGCCGCTGACCATCAGCGCGTCGTATCGTTTCGCGACCAATGCGCAGGCAGTGAATATCATTCGGTGGTAGAGATTCCTGATACCGAATTCGAAATGCAGGCAGTTGTTGATACGGGCCGTCAGTTCGTAGATGCGCTGCTTGTCGATGTGGTCGACGTTGAACAGGGCCGTGTAGTAGGCGATGTTGTGGAGCTTTTCACTCCCCTTCTCCTTGTATTCCTCGCCGTTCTTGAACACCCTGGTGGATTCCCCGTTGTAGAGGATACCCACGACGTGCTCGTATTTCGCATTCATGATGCGGATGTTCTTCAGGAGCTCCTTCACCTGTGACGCACCTAGTGCGATCTTCGACGCTTTGGTTTCCAGGACCACGGCGGTATCGGTCTTGGCGGACGGGAGGTACCAGCCATCCGGCTTGTCGAGTTTCCCTTTAAATCCCAGCTGGTTGAATGTCGTCAGCTGGCCTACGCCAACGATTGCCCCCCCCGTGGTTGTTCAGACCCAATATTTCGCGCGCCTTGTCCCTGACTTCGTCCTCGGTCATGTTTTCCGCCATTTTCTTCCTCTCAATTGGTTCCTTTGTTTTTCTGCAAGCATCTGTATATGGTGGTTCGGCTGACGCGCATCATGGATGCTATCTGGTTCACTGTCACGGATCGGGATTTGTACAATCGCCGCACCTCCTTGATCTGCTTCTCGTCGAGGCTTACGGGGCGCCCGCCTGTTCTGCCTCTTGCCCTTGCGGCTTCGAGCCCGGCGCGTGTGCGTTCGCGGATTAGATCCCGTTCGAACTGGGCCAATGATCCAAAGATGTTGAATATGAGTGTGCCGCCTGGAGTGCTCGTATCAATCGATTCTGTCAGTGAGCGAAACTGAACTTCCCTAGCGTCAAAGTCGTTGATAAGTTCGACAAGATTCTGCATGCTCCGTCCGAGCCTGTCGAGTTTCCAGACGACGACGGTGTCGCCTTCGCGTAGCAGGTCGAGCATGTGGTCGAGTTCGGGACGGTGGGCCTTGGCGCCGGATGCCACGTCGGTGAAGATTCGATTACAACCGGCCTTTTCGAGTGCGTCCTGCTGCAGGTCGGTGGTCTGGTCGCCGGTGCTGACGCGCGCATACCCGTATGTCATGCTTGCCATGCGTGCCATGGTACCATTACTCGTCAGTCGGCTCACCTTGTGCGACATTGATTTTGAAACGGGTTTTGGAACGCTTTTAACCGTCAAATCGAAGAATCTGAAGCATTGCATAGCTTTGTTTCAAAAACGGACGTTTTCGGAATAAGCATAGAATCTGAATGCAGATGAGGAATCATTTATTAGGGGCATGCTATGTCTGTATAACCGGAATTAGACAGAAGAAAGGTCTCATATTCATGCCCATCAAAACAAACCGACTCGTGCGAGTACTTTCCATTGCTTTAGGTGCTTTATCTTGCATTTGCGCATTCATGATTCTTCCCATGTATATTCTGGGTTCCGCTCATGCGCAGGGAAACCTGCTTCCTTCTGTTATCGCAATCTCACTTTGTTGCATATGCATCCGAGGTTTATGCGCGTATCGAGAATCTCTCACCTGGCAGTTCTCGTATTGCTGTCTCTTGATTTCTTCTTTCGAGATTATCGTATTCTACTACAATCCGGATAAAACGCTGGAATCAGTAAACGCCATCTTCTGGATGCTCGAGATCACATTTCTTGCCGTACTCCTGATGATAGAGTTCAATTTAAATGTTCGAAAAATACTCTCCTACCCCGTCTTCATTTTTCTTCTAGGCAGTTTGATGGACGTTATTCCAGGAATGGGGAATCTCGTTAAAAACGCGGATGTCGGCAAAGAGATGATATCCTTGCTCATCATCGCATACCCATTGGAGATTCTGAATGCCTTCTGGGACACCCCATCAAAAAAGATGACAAGGCTGAAACTGAGAAAAAACTAGATGATTTGCTCTCAAAGGTTCAGAATGCCACCGCTTTGGCGTCTTCCCTAAAAGACTCGCAAAACAGAATCGAGGAAAGAGTCCAGGACATCAATGAGAAAATCTCCAGGGCAGAAGACGATAAGCCCGGTGTATCGTTTCTAAAATCCAGTTCGGTGTATGAATTCAAGATAACCATGCGCCGTCATCGTCGCTAGGGGATGCTTTGCTGTCTTGGCGCCATACAGTCGTTCTTTGAGTTTCCGGGAATCTATATGCCAAGCGTGGGGTCTTTATGCCCATCGTCTGGATTATCTATGGCAGGATCTGGCATCGGTAAGTAAAAACCATCTACCGTCTCGCTCTTATCGTTAGTTGAGCTATTCTGGCTCTTCCTGGGTTCTTCTTGCAACAGTCCTACTTTGTCAAGAGTGGATAAGAACCTATCCTCAAGTTGGACTGGATCGATCAATGGATCGCTTTGCGTACGTATAAGATAGTCAAACTGTCCAAGATCCTTATATTCCAACGCCATTGCGAGCATGTCTTTAGCGTCAGGAGAAAGCTGATCGTAATATTTATCCGCGATGAAGGACACATCGAACAAATCACGAATTTTATCCCGGGACATATAAGCTGCGCATTTGAGCTTGCATAATTCGCTAATAGTGTAGGTGAGTATCCCGTTGACTACTGCGGTCTTCTCTTTTGGAATGGTCCGATGTCTCAATGACAATTCAATTTTTAGAGGACGGTTCGATGCCCCATAATCAACAAATGCTCGACGAACGGTGGATGTGTCTTTGGCTTTCCTCCACGTGTATCCCTCATTCGAGCAAATCGAGTCGATCATGCCGAAAAAACGGGAGGAGGGGACATTCGACCGCAAAGAATCTAAATCAATATCTTCAGAGAAGCGATCAAGACCATAGCATTCCATCAAAGCGGTGCCGCCTTTGAGCACGAATGGATTACCCTGCGATGAATTGATTCCATGAAGCATTCGTTGTATAGCAAAACCATGGGACTGGTTTTCTTGGTTTATCTTCGTCATGCGGTTTCCTTTTTCAAATGCTTGGCTTTATAGTCTAGCCACGGGCATAAATACTCCTGCCCCATGAAACAATCAATATCCTTCCAATCGGACCTGTTATGAAGCATCAGAACGTGCTCCATAACAGGCACGTCCGTCAAAGGATTGTCGAGGAAATTATCTTTCATGCCCTGGGCACTGCCGTACAACCCCTGTTCAATCAAGTCCAAACATGCGCGCACATGACCGGCCACAGGCATCACTCCCTTGGTGGGGACTTCGCAATAGCTAATATCATACATGCCGAATGGTGAGGAATCAGTGTCGAGCAGCATGGGCTTAGTCCAGTCCATCGCGCTGAAATGCCAGTCTCCCGGGGTGGATGACCTGTTCCCGAGATTCAGCGCATGCATACCTGTTACGTATCTCATTCAGCACCTCTTTGCAATCCTGAAATATGAATGACGGAGTAAACTGACGTGTCTATTTTAGAAGTAGATCTTTTCCAGGGAAATCACGAAAGTGCGGAAGCCTCGTTACTTAGCATCAGAATCCCATTCCTCTAATAGATAGTAATTACGCACGAGTGTTTCTTGGTCCAGATTATCCATTTCTCTTGTAGCGCCATCAAGCTCATCGTATAGAGAGCCCAGATAGCGGTCACCGCGCTCAATCGCGTCGACGAGGTCGTTGATGGCTTCGGCGGTGATTTCGGGAATCGGGAATGGCCAGTCTTTTGGCCTGCGGATGAATGGTATTTGTTCCATATGAGGCTTCTTTCCGGTGTGGCTGCTTGATATCGTCTCAATCATAAGGATAGGTTTTTATCGCCTGCGACCGAAACCCCGCCATGTGGACAGCTTTTCCGCAGTTCTCGCCCCTCCCCGCAAGTTCACCGGCACGCCAGAAGCCGCCGCAGACAATACATCATCGTCGGCAACAAACAGACGGAAGGCCGACACAGCGAAGAGGCGAACCCCCGATCATTCGGTGACCTGCGTCAGCTGGGACAGCCATAGCTTATCGGTTCTGAACCTTTCGACGTTCCTTGACCATATGTGGTATTCGGGATCATCCTCATCGGCGCCCTCGTCGGAGAACCCATACGCCTTGAACAGGCGCATGCTCGCGTGGTTGTCTGGATTTATCTGGGTCATGATGTACGGGTCGCGTCCCGTGACCGCCGAATCATTGCCGACCCATCTAAGGACCGTGGCGAGCAGCATACCGCCAAGACCGTTGCACTGCTCGGACAAGGCCGTGGCTATATACGAAATCGCGTACGCGTCCGAAGATCCTATCCATCCGAACTCGCAGAATGCGAGTATGTCGGAATCACCTTCGCAATACAGGGCCATGCGCAGAACATCGTCCGCATTCTCTTTCAGGTCAAGACCTCTGATATACCGTTGGACGTCCATCGCGTATTCGGGTGCCCCCGCTCCGCAGCACACGAATCTTCGGACGGCGAGTTGGTCGTCCGGCCCGCAGATCCTGCTGCTTATCATTCGGAAACGCACTGAGCCCGTCCACGCCTGTTCTTCCTGGAGGATGCTTTCGTGAGCTTAATCCATTTGGCGTCCACTTGGTTGCGAGGTTTCCCGTCCTTCGGAGGGACGTATGCCGGCATCGCCTTGACGCCAGCCGCAACGGTAATCATGTGGATACTCCTAGCCAGTAAATGTCTCGTGTCAATTGAAATATATCACACGCTCCGTCCTATCTCGACCCCCGGTGTCTATTTAGAAGTGCAACGCCCTTGCTGGCCCTGCGATTCTAGCGGTTCGTCGACGATCTCCCGCAGCCCCCTGACCATATCCATCCGGATCTCGCAGCGTTTGGGTGGTTGGCGTCGGACCACGCCGTTCCTGTTCCCGTTGTTTCCCCGCCGCCAGCTGGAGTACGGGTAGACGAAGCACGTATCCATTCCCAGCTTGTCACGCGACCGGGCATGCCGGGCGAACTCGGTGTCGTTGTCGTGTGTTCTTTGCCGGCTCCGGCCTTGATGAGTTCCAGCGCCTCACGCCGGAATCCGTCGTCGTAACGTCTCCGTCGAACCTCACGCATATGAAAGGACCGCGCCCCGATCGTCGAATCTGAATTTCTTCAGTCCGAACAATCGGAGTGCGGTTCAATTTCTTCGTTCCTGTTCCCGTTTCGGTTTTTCGGATGACGTCACTCGCCCTGCTGGGTTTGCTCGGACTGCGCCGGAGCCTGCTGTACGGCTTGCGCCTGCTGGTTGGCGAGCATCTGCTGTTGGATGAGCACGCTGTTGGTCTGCGCGGTGTACTGCTTCTCGGCCATGTGCATGCTTTCCTCGTGGCGCAGCTGGTCCGCGTCCGTGAACACGCGGGCCTGGATCTCCTGCGCGAGCTTCATGAGCTTGTCCTTTTCGAGGATGCTCACGGTGATATCGTTCGCGCCGCCGGACGGATCGTGGAAGACGAGGCTGGCGCTCATGACGTTGGCGAGGTTGGCCGCGGCGACGAGCAGGCAGACAATGGCGGCCAGGGCGTTGGAATCGAACATGCCGAAGCCGACGAACAGGAAGATCAATCCCCACACGAGGCTGCCGAGGTTGAATTTCGTGTTCGTGTCGACGCTGGCGATGTTGCGCAGCGGAATGGTCTTGGTGGACGCTCCCAACGGGATCAGTCCGAACAGGGTGTTCGGCGCCTTGTACTGCACGCGCGTGCTGGACGCGGCGATTGAGGTTTTGAGCCAGAAGATGATCACGCTCGGGCTGAATCGGTCGCCGACGATGTTCTTCTCGCCGGGCGCGTAAGTGAATTCGGTCATGGTCTGTGCGGTTTCGGCCATGTTCTTCTCCTTTGCTTCGTGTTGTGTTTGTTTTTGCCCTCTTCCCGTTTCCCGTATGGTGTTTGGGATGAGGAAACAGTCTGATGGTTTTCCGGACTGATGTCCTATTGGCGTATGGCGGACGGAGGTCTGAGTTTTTCGAAGTCCTGTCGGCCCATACGTCGTTTCGCCCGGGTCCAGAACTCCCTGAGTTCCCTGCCGTCGTATGCCGTGTGTCGGCTTCCGATCGTCGCGCATGCGCTCATAGTCCGAGTCCCGGATCGTTCGGGCCCGCCACTGCCGTATCCTGGTCGATGGTCTGATCCGGCAGTGGAACGTCCGGCTGGATGCTGGGGAATTCCAGTAGATCCCTCTTCGGAATGGGTGATTCTTCCGATTCGACGCTGAGCCGGTAGATTCGTTCGAATTTCTTGCCTAGGTATTCGCTGTCCGTTGTTTTTTCCATGACGGTGCAGTGCAGCACGTCCGGGATGAAGACCTCGTTCTCGTTGGGCATGTCTCCCCTGCTGCCGACCATCGGCACTCCCTTTGAGGCGCCTTCGATGATGAGGAGGATTCCACCCGCTCCGAGCCAATGCGGGGTGGTGACGGTCGTGGACAGTCCCGGACCCATGGTCACCTGGTCTCCCTCGTTGAAATCCATCAGGGCGAGATAGTCGTTCGTTTCCGGGGTGTCATGGTCTTTGAAGCTTCCCGTGGCGAGTGTGCGCAGCAGTTTCAGCTGCGGGTCGAGCTGTTGGACCTGATCCTGCCGGTATGCCTCTTCGGCGGCCTTTCTGCCCCATGGGGTCGGTGGCAGCATCCCTTCGGGATTGTCCTGCGGAACGAGACGCATGTACGACGTCTCATTGGTTATTCCGGCTTGGTGGCTGACGCTCTTCCTGTATTCCGGGTCGGTGTCCAGGGATTGTTCGATCAGGTCGATCATGGATTTCAGGGAGTTGGTGGAGGTGGCCTTGTCGGCGACGATGTTGAAGTCTTCGAACAGGTCTTTGGAGAGGATCCCCAGCCGGTATTTGTCCTCTAACGCCAGCCGGCGTTCGTCTTCGAGTTCGGCTTTCAAAAGGTTGTAGTGATGCTTCTTTCCGAAGGACCATGCATGTTCCGGCGCGGTCGCCGTCATTTCCTCTTCCAGGCTCTTCGCCGTCCGGTTCCGTTCCCGCAATTGGTCGGACAATGCTCTGATGGTTTCGATCCGTGTTTTCAGCTCTTCGGTTTCGGACATTGGGGCCGATCCTTCCTCTTTTTCGTTCCAGCCGGTTCACGTGTGGTCCTGCCGATATCGGAACGGGCCGGATGGGATTGGCTCCCGTTCCGGCCCGTCGTCCTCTTATTCGAATTCCTACGTCACATGCCGATTCCCGGTCCGGCGGACACATCATCGGATGGGTCGATGTATGGGTCGGGCATTGGAATGTCGGTCGTCTCCGCTGCTGTGTGGAAGGCGGACGGTTCGGATGGGTCGAATCCCACGGTCACGCTTGCGGCTTGGGCTTTGGCGAGGTCGGCCTGCGTGTCCTGTTCGTTCTCTCCGGCCGGCGCCGTGTCCTGGCTGTTCTTGATTTCCAGGTTCATTTTGGCTATCTGGTCGGTGAGGTCGTCGTACTCCTGCTGGCCTTCCCATGGCGTGTCCAACGCGTTCCATGCGCTTTCCAGATTGGCTTTCGCATTGTCGAGTTTGACGCGGAGGCCTTGCGCCGTGCCGGTGTTGTTGGCGATGATCCGGTCGAGCTGTCTGATGGCATTGTCGGCGCTGTTGTTGATGTCGGGCACGCTGGTGCCGGCCCAATGCTCATGCTCGCCTTTCAAGCCGACGAACGGACGGAACGCGTTGATGCCTTTGACGGCCATGTTCTTCGACGCGACCATGACGGTCAGCCCGCAGTATTCGCCGACTTCCATCGTCTGCCCGTGGTCGAGCCTGCGCGCGATGCCGATGAGGTCGTGGATGGCCTGCTTGCGGTCCGTGATCGGGCCGTCGCCGAGATCAAGCCCGCATACGCCCTGGGCGAGATGTTGGTCGCGGATCTCGACGGCTTTGTGGAATTTCGGCTCGTCGTCCACCGCTTCCCCGTGGAGTTTTTCGAGGTTGTCCACGGTCGGCTGCAGTTGCATGTCGATCTTGAAACGGATCGACCTTTGCTGGTCCGCGTGGGCGCGTTTGAGCAGTTTCATCTGCGTGAGCTGGTTTTCGAGCTCCATGCGTTTGGCGATGTTCGGGTCTCCGGTGGCGATGGCCTTCATGTCGGCGAGGCTGAGCACCGTGGAGTCCACGTCGGACGCTTCGCGTGACGGCGAGCCGGAGCTCATGATCTGGCTGATGAACCGGGCCTTGCGCTCGACCGTCTGGAACATGTAGCTGTCGAACGTGCCGACGGTGACGTACCGGTAGTCCTGCGCTTTGTCGAACATGTTGCCCTGCCTGCGGACACGTCCCTGGCGTTGTTCGAGTTCGGCGGGCTTCCATGGACAGTCGAGGTCGTGGATGGCGAAGAGCCTGTCCTGCACGTTCGTGCCGGTGCCCAATGTTCCGGTCGAGCCGATGAGCACGCGCACCTCGCCTTTGCGGACCTTCTCGAACAGGGCCTGCTTCTTCTTGCGGGTCCTTCTCCTGTGCGGCGAACATGATCTCGTCCTCGGGGATGCCCAGGTCGATGAGGCGGCGTTTCAGATCGGATTGGATGTTCCACTTGCCGGACGCCGTGGTGGACGAGTCGCAGAACACGAGCTGCGTGGCCTTCTCTGCGGCATGCTCCTGCCATATCTCGTGGATCTTCTCGGCGCAGACCTGCACCTTGCCTCCTTCCATGGGTTGGATGTCCGGATCGGACACGTCGAGCAGTTTCGGGTCGAGACTGACCTTCCTGCCGTCGTTCGTGATGTTGAGCATGTTGTCGTCCGACGGGTCCACGGCTCCGTCACGCACCAGTTCCGCCCTTTGCACGAGCGCGTCCACGGCCTGTTTCTGCGCTTCGGTCGCCTCGACGGCGACGGAGATCACGTCGCAGTCGGGCACGTCCAGGTCAAGCTTGTCGGCGGTCAGCAGGTCCGCGTAGTCGTGGAACGTGCTCATCAGTTCGGGCAGGTTGTGGAATTTCGCGAACCGTTGCTTGATCTGGTATCCGCTGCCTTCCGGCTTGACCTCGACGCTTTCGACGATGCTGCCGTACGTGTTGGCCCAGCTGGTGAACGCTGCCACGCCCTGGGCTCTGAGTAGGTCGGGCGCGAGATAGCGTTGCATGTTGTACAGTTCGGCCATGGAGTTGGACACCGGCGTGCCGGTCGCGAACACGATGTTGCTTCCATGTCCCGTCTCGCGCAGGTACTCGCACTTGTCGAACAGGTCCTCGCATTTCTGCGCGGCGGCGACGTCCACGCCGGGCACGCTGATCGTGGTGGCGATGGCGAGGTTTTTGTACTGGTGCGCCTCGTCGATGAACAGCATGTCCACGCCGAGGTCCTCGAAGTCGATCCACTCCTTGTTGCCGTCGCCGCGTAGCGCCTGGAGTTTCCCGTCGACGCGCATGCGGTCCCTCTCGGCCTGTTTGACGGTCCGGTTGAGGTTCTTCTCCATCTTGCCGATCTCGTCCTTCAGCTTCTTCGCGGAGAAGTCGTTGCCGGCCGCTTCCGCGGTATCGATGCTGTCGAGCATTTCGGCCTTGCGCCGTGAGAAGTACCTCTCGCGGCGTTCGGGACTGACGTGCATTCGTTGGAACGTGTCCTGCCTTACGATGACCGCATCCCAGTCGCCGGCCGCGACCTTCGCCCAGAAGCGTGCCGCGCCCTTGCCTGCGCCGTCGGCCTCCGTCATGGACAGGATGTTCGCGTCCGGGTAGAGTGTCAGGTAGTCCTTCGCCCATTGTTCGGTCAGATGGTTCGGCACGACGATCATCGGTTTGGTGGCACGGCTCAGACGTTTCGCCTCGTGGCATGCGGCGACGCCGGTGAATGTCTTGCCGGCGCCCACGACGTGTGCGACGAGCGTGCCTTCCTTGGATTGCAGGATCCTCGCGACGGCATTGCGCTGATGGTCGTACAGGTCGATGTCGGTGCTGATGCCGGGGAATGTGAGGTAGGAGCCGTCGTATTCGCGCGGGTGGATGCGGTTGAACCGCGTGTTGTACACGTCTTCCAGCATGCGTGTGCGCGCCGGATCGGTCCATACCCATTCGGTGAACGCCTGTTCGACGGTGTGGCGCTTCTGGTACAGCAATGCGGTGGCCTGCGCGTCCCTGACTCTTCTCTTTCCGGTCGGATCGTCCGGATCGGGTTTGGTGAGGTTGCTGGTCGTCGCGTTGAGCGCGCCGGACACGACCTCGAACGGGTTGCGTCCCGCTCCGATGCCCAGACCGTATTTGCGGATGGTCTCCTCGTCGAGTTTCGAGGCGAGCGACGCGTTGACCTGCCAGTTGCCGGTCGTCTCGTCATGACTGACCGAAAGGCTTCTCATACCGCCGTCGGTGATGTCGGGCTGGGTTTCGAGTCCGAACGTTTCAATCATGAAGTCCCGGATCACGCCGGTCGGGATCCACGCTGAGCCGAGCTTCGCAGTGATGTCGTTATGGGTGAGGCGGGCTGGCATCGACTGTTCGAGTCGTCCGCGTAGCCTTTGCAGGCTCTTGAGCCGGTCCATGTCGGCCGGTTCGGTCGGATGGTCGCGCATCCACGTGGCGCGCCTGTCCCTCCACTGTTCCAAGCCCTCCATGTCGACCACTTCGTCCAACGGTTTGAACGTCTTCTGGTTCCATGAATTGTAGCGTCCGTACCGTTTCTCGACGGTCGGATGGGCCAGTCGGTCCGCATCGGCCGCGTATAGGTATTCGCAGGTTTCCGGATGGGCGCGCAGTTCCTTGGCCAAGGCGAGGTAGTCGCACTTGGCTTCCCTGTAGTAGCCGTGGTCCTCCACCTTCCACAGGCTTGGATCGGTGATCTTGCGCAAGGCATCTTGTACCGGGCCATGTTTGAAGCCGCTGGTGTTGAGGATCGTGGCGATGGTCCTGTCGTCGATGGCCTCGGGGTCGGCCGTGACGGCCTTGTACAGCATGCGCATGGCGCTGTTGGATGTTCCGTCGTCGTCGCTTGACCAGCCGCTGTCGAAGACCTCGTAGAACAGACTGTTGCCTTTGGGTTGTTGGGCGTTCCAGTTTTTGTCGAGCAGTTCCACGCCGGGCTTGCAATCATCCAGGAACATGCAGGCGAAGGCCCTTCTCTGTCCGCGTCCGTACTCTTTGAACTCATTGGAGAACCATGGGGCTTCGGCCACGGACTTGTTCGCGTGGATCGGGTCGGTGGCGCTCTGCCATGCTCCTGCCTGGATGAGTTCCCTACGGCAGCTTTCCACGCGCGAGGGCGGTGTTATGGCCTGTATCCCGTTTTCGGCGAGCCATGCGCGTACACGTTCCTGTTCGGGCTCGTCGACCATGGCACGCAATAGTCCGTCGACATGGTCGAGTTCGCCTCCCACGTCGCCGGACAGGTATTCGTCCGCCGGCAGTGGAGTGCCGTCGTCCGGGTCGGTGACGATGAGGTCGCCGAGCCGTGCGACGGTTTCGAGATCGTCCCGGGTGCCGAGCAGGTGGCCGATGAGGTCGAGGTCCACGTGTCCCACGCGGTCGAGGCTGACGGCCAGCGCTTCGACGGGTTCGTCCACATGCTCCGGCATGGGAGGCATGGGCGTGACGACCCTCTTGGAGAGCATGTCGCCTTTGGCTTCGAAACCGTCGGAGCCGGTTTTCTCCAACGTGTAGAGCTGGTTGAGGCTCGGATCGGAATTGTTCGGGTCGAACACGCGCAGGTTCTCTTTGGAGTTGAGCCTGCCGTAGGATGCGGTGAACCGGTCGTATGCTTCGTCGAGTTCCCTGATGCCTTGGGCGACGGCGTCGTCGGTGGTGTCCGGGTCGCGTTCGACGGCGAGCAGGCGTTCCGCCTGGTCGCGTAGGCGCAGCATGGAGGCCATGCGCCTGTCCCCTCCCTTGGCGACGCGGGAGTGCGCGGGTACGATCTGGCCGTTCATGTCGCCGTACCAGATATGGTCGTTCGCGTCGACCATATAGCGCATGGCCGCCTGCTGGGTCTTGTCGGGCACGACGATCGGCTCGTTGGCACGTTCGCCGAGCCTGTCGTGCAGGTCGATGCCGTGCTGTTCGAGCTGGCCGGTGAGGATGCGTTCGACCTGTTCTCCCAACCGGGTGATGTCGCCGGTTCCGGTGACGTCGATCTGCGGGCCGAACGGCCCCGAGCCTATGGCCATGGTTCCCGCGACGTATTCGGGATGGTCGACGAACAGTCTGTTGGCGTTGACGCCGTCGCGGAATTCGGTGGTGTCCGTCCACGCTGCGTCCGCTTCGGCCAGCGGCTCGTCACGTTTGCGCAGGATCAGGATGTCGGAGACCACTTCGGTGCCCGCCTGCCGGCCGAACGTCTCCCTGGGCAGGCGGCATGCGGCGACAAGTTCGGCCTTGCGGGCGAGGCCGCGGCGCATGTTCGACGTGTTCTTGTCGAGCGTGTACCGGCTGGTGAGCACGGCGACGAGACCGCCGGGGCGCACCGCGTCGAGACTGTGCTGGATGAACCAGTCGTGGATGACGGTGCCGTCTATCCTGATCGCGTCGCTGTACGGCACGTTGCCGACCGCGAGGTCGAACGCGTCCGTGGGCAGTCCGGTCCGTTCCATCCTGTTGTTGATGATGTCGTCGTCCGCGCACAGGTGGCGTGCGATGCCGGCGCTGATCGGGTCGGCTTCGATGCCGGTGAACCCGTAGGACGATCCGGCCGGTGTGGAGCGGATGAAGTTGCCGGTTCCGCAACCGGGTTCCAACACCATGTCCGGGTGTTTCGGATCTTGGCCGAAACCGGCCTTGCCGAGGGCCTGCCACATCGCGTCCACGACGGGTCGTGGCGTGTAGAAGGCCGTGAGCGTGCTGCTGCGCGCGTCCGCGTATTCGGCGTCGGTAAGCAATTCGCCAAGACGCGTGTTGATCTCGCTCCACGCCGGATCGGCGCCGTCTTCTTCGAACGCCTTCTGGGCGCCGCCCCAGCCCGCGTACGCGGCGAGGGCGCGGATGTCGTCGTCGGTGGGCTCGCGGCCACTGTCGTCGAGGTCGCGCAGCACCTCGATGGCGCACACGTTCGCGCGTGCGCGTTCGAGGCTGGATCCCGTGGCCTGCAGATCCGGGTCGAGCAGGCCGCGGTCGATGTGGGTCAGAGGGCTTCGACCACGTTCCTGATGGCGATCTCCTCGGCCTGATGCTCCGCCATCTTGAGTCCCTTGAACCACGGGTCCCAGTTGCCCGGCTGCTTGAGGTGCTGGTGCGTCTTGTCCCAATGGTTGACGTACTCGGTGATCGTCCGGCCGTAGTCCTTCTGGACCTGGTCCATGTAGGCGTCCAACGCCGGCATCCCCTGTCTCTTGAGCTCCCTGAGCTGTTCCGGCAGATGCTCCGCCATGAACAGGTACCTCATCTTCTTGACCCCCTGGTAAGGGCAGTATTTGACCGTCATTTCGGGTCGTCTCCTTTCTCGCATCGTTTTCTTCCGTTTCACGGGAAGAGCCCAAATTAGACACTATGTCTAATTTCGTTTGGCTATTATTTTCCTCTTGAATTTGCGGGGAGTCAAGTTCAGCCGGCATGTCATCGAAGTCGAAGGCCAATTGCTCCGCTTCGATGGTGGCCGCGACCGTCGGCCGCGCCGGCTCGCCGGACGTAGGAACGCCCTTCGTCGTCAGGCCGTTCCCGCCGTCGGAAACACCCTTTTCCTTCGTGGCGTCCGCTTCCTCCGGAGTCCCGGCGCCCATCTCGTCGCGTGCGATACGGTCGAGTTCCTCGTCGGTGAACTGCTCGCGGACCTCCTGGCGCGTGCCGCCCTCCTGCATGATGATCTGCGCGGCGAGCTCACGTTCCTGGGAGTCGAAGTCCACGTCGGACGCCGCGGCGGAGGACGTGGAAGGTGTCGTGCCGAAGGAGTCCCAGGAGTCCGGACTGCCGAAGATGCCCTCCCTCATTCGCGTGAGTTCCTTCACAGTGACCTTGGGGCCTTCGTGCACCAGACCCTCGTCGTCGAACCAGTCGAGTCGGTAGGACGTGGGCGCGCCGTTTCCAGCACGGTCGGTGATCTCGTATCCGGCGAATTGGCTCGCGCCGTTCTCGCTTGTCCCCGCGTCCGGGTCGTGCGCGTCGATGTATCCGATGATCGCGTTCTCGAACGCGGCGTACTGGCCGGACAATGCGGCGTCGAGGGCGTCTTCGATCCCACCGTCGGCCGGCGTCCCCATCGCCTGTTCTGCCTGGTCGATCCATTCAGTGGTGAACCATTCGGGACGGTCTTCCGGTCTGATGTTTCCGTCGATCTCACGGAGTTTCGCTATCTGCGCGTCCACGCTGCCTGCCCACAGGTATTTCTCCGCGTGGGATGGTCCGAGGAAATAGTCGATGTCGGCCTTGAGCCGTCCGAGCAGTCGCAGGTTGAATCCGTACGTTCCGCCGGTTCCGGGGGATGCCGTCGGCGTCTGGTTCTCGTCGGTTCCAGACAGCGTGTCTTTCCCGAGTCGTTCGCCGAGGATGGTTTTGGTCTGATTGTTGCCTTCCGCTTGGGCGATGAGGCCGAGCATGTTCGGATTGATTTCGTCGGCGTATTCCGTGGCCGCCGTGTCGATGAGTGTGCGCCAGTTTTCGTTGTCGTCGTCGGGCATGCTGAGAATCAGCCCTATGGGCGCGTGTTCCAGCATTGTTCTCGCTGCCTGTCGGACGACCTCCCTGCCGGGCCGGTCGAGATTGTACCGGCGGCCCATCGGATTGGTGTACGCCGTGAGGAGATCAGGTGAGGTGATGACGCGCCTGATGGCCTTGGCCTCGCCGTCCATGTCGAACTCGCCCGTGCCGATCAGGGCCGAGACGACGTCCGGATGGTTCTCCTTTTCGATCATTTCGGACAGTCGAGCCCTGTCGAGTCTGCCGGATTCGACGGCGTTCTTTCTGGACGGCCACCAGTCTCGTCCGCTCAGCCGGACCAGCAGATGGTCTGAGGCCTTCGGCAGCATGCTCGCCGCCAATCGGCTGTCCGTCTGGTTCCAACAGCACAGGTCGATGGTGTTCTGGCTGAGTCTGCCCGATTCGACGAGCATCTGCAATAGTCTTGTGTTGCTTTCGGTGCGGGCCATGTCTTCGAGCAGTCGCGCCGGAGTGTCCTTGTAGCGGATGACGGATTGGCGCAGTTCCGGCAGGCTGCTTGCCGCGAGGGTTTCCAGATCATCCTCGGAGAGGCTGGAAAGGTCCGCGTCATGGGTCATCTCCACGAGCTCGTCCAACGCGTTGTAGTCGCGGTTCCGCCACTGCGGGTCGAGCAGGTGCCTTGCGATCTGCTGCGGGGTGGAGTGTTCGCGCGCCCACCGCAGGTCGGCCCAATCGTCCGACCGCCAGAGGGATTCCGCCTGCCGGCTAGTGTCCTCGTCATTGTTCGTCATGTGCGTTTCCTTTCGTGTTCATCGCATGATTTCCGGCGCGCACTGCGGCCGGCCGTCCTCTTCCGCGGACCACGCCGGGTTGGGGTCTGGGAGCATGTCGGAGAGTTGTTTCGGTCTTTTGTTGCTTCCCATGAACGGTTCGTCCGGCAGACTGTCGCCGTCGAACGCGCGCGCCCATGGGTTCAGGAACATTGGAGGCCTCCACTGGTCGTCCAAGACCGGTCGTGGCTTTTCCGCCTTCTTTCGTTTCACGGCTTCCGTCTCGTGATTCGTTGTCTTGTTTTCCAAGGTCTCGTCGTCGTTCATGAGATGTCCTCTCATATGCCGATTCCGGTATTCGCCGTGATGTCGGCGCCCGGGTCGATGCCAGGGTTCGGCATGGGAAGCCCGGCATCATCCGAGGGGATTAGAGACCAGGGGTCTCCGACTGGTTCCGGCGTGGTTTGGTCTACGGCGTCAGGAGTGGTGGAGGCGGCGTCCTCCATGGACGCCCATGGGTCGGTGTTTGTGTCGGAATACCGGTCCTCGATGGCTTGCAGCAGGTTGTCGATGGCCGATAGACGGTTCGGTTCCTGGCCGGTGTATGCGGCCATGGGTCCTTCGGCCGGTTTCGTCCGTTGCCAGTCCTCTCCGGCGAGACGCCAGAGCCATTCGCCGTGCCATGGCATGATGCTGCCGAGGACCTGCCCGTCGGGCAGTTCCGCGTCGCTGATACGTGGACCGTTCGCCCAGGCCGAGCCGGACCGTATGTCCACGTCCCTTATGGTGAATTCCTTGCCGTCGATGCTGAGTCTCTTCGTTTCTTCCATTGGATGCTCCTTTGCTGTTTCGTGTTCCTGTGCCGTTTGGAGTTCCGGCATGTAGTCGATGGGGTTGAGTCGGCATGATGCGCAAAGCTGCGCGAATGCTTCGAGGGTGACGATCGACCCTTTTTTGAGGCGGGTGAACATTGCCGGGCTCACGCCGGCTTTTTCGGCCAGCGCGGTCCATGTCGTGTCGGTTTCGAACCGGTACCGGTTGATGTCCTCGCGGAACCGTTCCATATCGATGGATGGCATGATTGGAGCTCACATTCCGATTCCGGGGCCCATAGGCCCGTTGATAGCGTTCGGGTCGATGCCGGGGTCGATGCCGGGGTCGGGGTCGGGAAGGGTTGGGCCGTCGGATCCGAACAGGGCGTCCATGTCGACGCCGATCCATGGGTCGGGGGCCGGGGTTGGAGCGGCCGCGCGTTCGTCCATGGCGCAGACGCGATTGGTGAGGTCGTCCGGCATGTCATCGGCGTAGGCTCCGACGTTTTTCAGAATCGTCTTCCGGTTGTCCCATACGAGCCGGTCCGCCTCATCTTGGCTCATGCCGACCCAGTCGCCGTCCTTGTTGACCCTCAGATATGGGTCCCTGTCGGGATTCCATCCGCCGTACGTGGCTTTCTCCGTGATCTCACCGTCGGTCAGATGCTCTCCGATGGTTTCGAGTGCCGTCATGGATGGCCAGGCGCGGTAGTATCCGAGGTTGCTTTCCGGATCCGTGTCGTGGACGGTGTCGACGATGTCATGCAATAGTCCGATGTTCTCCGGCGTGCGTTCGATGAGATGGTCGCCGTCCAGTTCGAGGGCGATCTGCGACGCGGCGAGGGCGCGGGCACTGTTGGCGTCGGCCGGATCCTCGTCGCGTGTGGTCCAGTAGGCTCCGTCGGCCTGACCGTCCCCCAATGCCTTCTCTGCGGCATCATCCCAATATTCCGGATCGTTCCAGTTATCGGCCCATTCCTTGGCCTCGTCATCGAAGTCGAAGGTGTTCGTCATGGCGACGTACCGGTCGTGTTCGATTCCCGGCGGGAGCACCGAGTCGAACTGGTCTTCGGTCACCCAACGAAATTGCCCGTATCCGTCGGGCTTGCAGCAGTCATCTCCGAGCTGGTAGCATTCCTCGCCGATCTCGATCGGCTCTTCGATGGCGTTGTTTCGGGCGAGAACCGATAGCCGTTCGGTCGCCTGGTCGCGCCATGCCTTCATCTGTTCCAAAGTCGGTTTTTTCATATTCATTCCTTTTTGCTCTTGGTCGAGGTGGGATTGTTTGATACGCACGCTTCACTTGCTTCCGTTTCGGACCCATGGAAGCTGGTGAATGACTGGTCGGCAAGACATTTTGGGCGGCGTACAATAATGTCGAAGTCAAGATTTGAGTAGTCCCCAAGCAATTGGAGTTTGGATAGGCGCTCTAGCTCTTGGCTTCTTTCTTTGCTTATGTCGGCAGCGGCACCGATCTCATGAATGCGACTGTGTCGCTCGTGGTTGACGCGACCGAACGGTCGAATTCTTCGGATAGTGCGGGATTCGTTTCGATCTTCGCGAGGGCGGACGCGGTACCGTATCCGATGTTCGGGTAGGCCGCCTGTAGTTCCTATGGGGAATGCCGGTCGAACATGCCGTCAGCCAATTCCATGAGCCTGTCATGATCCATGCGCAGCAGATCGGACTTGTGGCCGATGTCAACCATGACGGTTCCTTTCCGACGAGTCTTTCCCGTCTTCCTTTTCCGTTCACACGCCACCGTGTTTTTCGCCGCCGATATTTTTTTTCGAAGATGAAAAACCGATATCGGTTGGTATGCGTGTGGAAGAAACGCACCATTCGATATCGGGAAGGAATTGAATTGCGTCTTGTGATCGCCGAGAAACGTTCCGTGGCCTTCGCCATCGCGCAGGCGTTGGGCGGTGTGCGGCAGGGTGACGGATACGTGTCGGCCGGAGGGGCACTCATCTCGTGGGCGCAGGGCCATCTGGTCGAATTGTCTGACCCGGAGGAGTATTCGGACATGCCCTGGTCCGCGCATAAGTGGACGATGGACTCCCTTCCCATCGACCCGAAGTCATGGCGTTGGCGTCTGAGCGGCGCGAAGGGCGCGGCGCAACGCTACCGTTCCCTCGTCGAACTGCTTCGATCCGACAAGGTGACCGAACTGGTCAACGCGTGCGATCCGGACCGTGAGGGCGAGGCGATATTCCGTCGTATCCTCATGGCCGCGAAGGTTTCCAAACCGTCCCTGCGCCTGTGGGTCGCGTCATTGGATGAGCAGGCCATCCGTGACGCGTGGAACCGTATGCGTCCCGCATCCGATTACGATGGTCTGGCGGTAGCGGCCGACGCGAGGGCGAAGGCCGACTGGCTGGTCGGTATGAACGCGTCACGTGCGCACACGCTCGCATGGCATCGGAGCCTGTCGCTCGGACGCGTGCGCACGCCAACGTTGAACATGGTCGTCCAACGTGATCTCGCCATCGAATCACACAAGCCGACACCGTTCTGGCGTCTTATCGTGCCGATGGATGGTTGGACGCTCGAAAGCGGGAAGATCGAGGACCAGGTGATGGCGCGCCGCATGCTGGCCGACGCGATGGGGATTCCCGTGGAGATCCTGGAGGTGAGGCGGCGCCGCGAGCATGCGAAGCCGCCGACCCTGTTCGACCTGACCGGCTTGCAGAAGGCCATGAGCGAACGGCACGGGCTGACCGCCGAACAGACGTTGGACTGTCTGCAGCATTTGTACGAGATGAAGGTCGCGACCTATCCGCGTACCGATTCGAAATACATAACCCATGATGACGTGGACGGGTTGAAGGAACTCCTGCAGCCGAAATACGCGTTGGGTTTCCTGGACCAGAAACCTGTCGAGGCGATCCACGACCTGTATTCCGCCGGAGGGTTCGATCCGATGAGGTGCGTCGCGGACGACAAGGTCCAAGGGCATACCGCGATCCTTCCGACACGACGCCTCACCTATGACGTGTTCCAGCATGACCTGACGGACATGGAACGCGAGGTCATAGCAGTGATATTGACTCGCATGTGGTCGGCCTGCGCCACGGACCGTGTCCACGACACGGTGAAGGTCGAAGCCGTGTTGGACGAGCGTCATGCCGACGGTTCCATGGAACGGGTTCCGCTGTCCGCTTCGAGCGACGTTACCGTCGAGGCGGGTTGGACCGCCATCGAGGGCACGTCGCGAACGGACGATGCGGAGAAGAAGCCTGTGAATCGGATACCCGACTCCCTGGGGAAGGGTCCTCTCCCCCAGTCCGGCGCCCCGTCTCTTACGGAGGGCGTGTCCGCGCCGCCGAAACCGTTCACGGAGGCCACGCTGCTGTCCGCCATGGAGCATGCGAGCCGTTTCGTCGCGGACAGTGACCTGAAAGCCGCCTTGGATGACGACACAAGCCATTCGGGAGGCATCGGCACGCCTGCGACCCGTGCCGGCATTCTCGAGAGCCTGGTCAAAAGCGGCTACCTGCAGCGTAAGGGCAAGCAGCTACGCAGTACTCCCGCCGGGCGGATGCTCGTCGGTGTCGCCATTGACGAGTTGAAGGATGTGAAACTCACCGCGCAATGGGAGCAGAGCCTTGCCGACATCGAACAAGGCAAGGGCGACGAGACGGTCTTTCTGAACGAGATCCGCACGGCATGCGCGGCGATGCCCGGCCGGGTCATGGAAATGACCCGGCGGGACAATCTGCAGCAATTGGTCCGGCAGGCCGGCGAACGTGAGTCGTTCGGACCCTGCCCGCGTTGCGGCAAGCCCGTCGTCAAGACCGGGAGCGTCTGGCAGTGTTCGTCGAACAAGAGCGTGAAGGATGCTGTCGGTGCCTGGAAGCTCAGCGAGGGTTGCGGTTACAAGATCTTCGCGGAGAAGTTCGGCAAGAAGCTGACCGATAGCATGGTCCGCCGCACGTTGGAGGGCAAACGTCCGAAAGTGTCCGGCCTGAAGTCGAAGGCGGGCAAAACGTTCGACGCGCGTCTCGTGCCGGACCGGCAGTATGGCATCGGATTATCGTTCGACGATCTGAACAGGAAAAAGAAGTAGGACATCACATGCACACTTCCCGCCCTCTCTTTCAATCACCTGCATAGCCATGGACAATGTGAGGAAGATCCTGAAGGACAGACACCTCAGCGTAAACGGACTTCTGACTTTGATCCACAGCAAGCATCCCGATTGTGGCCTGCCATACAACAGTTTGCGCAGGCTTGTCTGCCATGAGCGAAAGATGACTATCGATGAGGCAATTCTGATTTGCGACGCCCTTAACGTTCCGTTCACGTCCTTGTTCAGTTTCGCGGGGAGGTGCCTCACGGGCAGTTCAAGGGCATGACGGCGGTGGATATCTACCACGCCATTGGACAGGATGATCGGACCAAAGAAGGGTCAAATAATCACTAGATACTGGGGATATACTCGAATTGTTCGACAGACGATTTCACCTGCTTGGCATGAAAGGACTCTGGTTTGCTGCCTGAAGACGTATATTATGTATCAACCGATGAGGGAACCCCGGCGACTCGCTCCAACGCTTGGGATATTGGTTTTGGTCTGCAGGCTGTGGACGGACTTACCCCGTCAGACTACGCTATAGAACAGTCCAAGGAGCAGATTTCGGGAAAAGCCTCCTATGCCGAAGTCGAGCATCGTCTACGTGAATATCATTCCGCGGAGAGTGAAGAGGCGGAGCATTTTGAAGCTGACATCGTATCCACCAGAATCAGTTCCCTCCTCCAGACTGAATCATTCGTCTTCGCTCCCCCGATGCTCAGGCAGATTCATCGTCATCTTTTTGACGGCGTATTCAAAAATGATTGGGTTGGACAGTGGAGGCAGGTCAATCTGACCAAAAAGGAGCCGGTTCTTCAAGGAAATTCAGTTTCTTACGCTCCCTTCCATCTGATTGGAGAGATGCTGGATTATGATTTCGGTCAAGAAAAAGGACGACAGGCCAAGTATCCCCAAATCGGTAGGCATGAAATCGCTTCCTCTGCATTTGGATTCATTTCTGGAGTATGGCAAATTCATCCATTCCGTGAAGGAAACACTCGAACGACTGCTGTATTCGCGATACTGTACCTCAGACAGCTTGGATTCATAATCGGCAATGAGCCTTTCGCGTCCAACGCCCAATATTTCCGAGACGCTCTTGTACTTGACAATACTTTCGACCCCGACTTCAAGAATCCGGCTCCTCTTCGTCGTTTTATGGAAAAGGCTCTTTTCAATTCGCCTATAGAATTGGAAAACCTTCGAGATTCTTATTTTGCCGTCCAAAGTACGCAGAGCGATCCTTTACCAGAGCCCGATCCATCAGTGGATAATGAGACATCTGTCGGCATAGCAACTCACGAACTCAATTAAACTAGGAAGTCAAGCAAAAGCGGACAACATATGGCGGACTAAACTGTTTTATGTGTTGTGGCAGCGTAAGCCACAACACATAAAAAGATCAGTCCATGGTCAGCACGAGCGTCGGAACCTCCATGCCAAGTTCCTCCAACCCCACAGCCTTATCGAGCAGAGTCTTACGCCAAAAGCTTGCCGAGACCAGAGCCACCGCGTTCTCAATAGTGGTCACGGACGGACAGAATGCACAAGTCGCCGTCCTCAATCATGTATACCAGACGGTTTGCGGAATCGATGCGGCGGCTCCACGCACCCTGCAGTTCCCATTTGAGCGGCTCTGGCTTACCGAGACCCGCGAATGGAGAACGCATCGCATCACGTATCAGCGCGTTGACCCGCTTGAGGGTTTTCTTATCCTGGACCTGCCAATACAGGTAATCGTTCCACGCGTCATCAGTCCAACGCAGCATTATCACTCTCCGACCAGATCATGTGAATCGGTGGAACCTGAGCGTACCTGTGCCATGCCACGGCGGACTTTATCGAACAATCCGGGATTCTGGTAAACGCGCAATGTCTCCATAAGCGAATCGTAATCATCGGCGCTCATCACCACCACGTTGTCCCCTGGATCCTTGTTGGTAATCAGAAGCATATCCGCGTCATCGTTCACGCGACGTAGATATGATTTCAGATCCTTGCGGAAATTGGTGTACGCGACCGCCGTGACCATGCCATCCTCCTTAAACGACAATTACATGTACAGAAAATGGTACAACAAAAGTCGGAAAGACTCAAGCATGATTCATCTATATTGTTTCATAGAGCTTTATAGAAACATATAATGTTTTATATACGTTTAGATTGTTTATATTCTAGGGTGTCCGACCATGAACGACATTCCACCGGCCCAACGCTTGGTCGGGGGATGGAAATGAGACCACCCCGCCGGTTTCGGCTCTCCCAAAAGACTTCTTGTTTGCCATGAAGAACGGGAGAGGTTAGCAGTGCCTCAATCGGCACTCCCCTGTTAGCCGATATCATCGCTTATGTCGAGAAAGCCTTTTTGCAGGAACTGGAGAATGAAAAAGGAGTCCGCACGGCAGTCCCATGGTCTGGATGATGGCGGCGCATCTCGACCGTCCAGAATGCGATGCGGGATACAGTGGCACACTTCTTAGCAAAGACGAAGAAAATGAGCCAAAAAGAACTCCGCATGCCGCAAAATATCAATGCATTATTATGTTTCGCGGAACAGTATGAGGTCATGAAAAATGAAATCATCCAGACCGGCAGATTTGGACTCGATGGGAAAGTCTAATGAATCTATTCGCCTATTGGATTGGAGGAACTGCGAACAGTTCTTCCTGATTCGTGTGGATTGGTTTGATTCTTCAATCAGGACTGTTTTTATGTGTTGCAGCATATATTGCTGCAACACATAAAAGGTCATTCCATGGTTAGCGTGAGCGTTGGAACCTTCACTCCGAGTTTCTCCAAGCCCACAGCCTCTTCGAGCGGGACCGTTCCTCCGCTTACTCGGTAACGAGCAGCGGCTTGCGTTGTAGCATGTTCTGGATGAGCGTACCCATGTCTGCGACCGGCAGGTAACGGGCGATGATGGTCCAGATGATGGCGACTTCGATCAGACCGAAGATGACGGTCACCGTCCCCCAAACGAGTTGCATCCAGAGTCTCGAACCGACGGCCGCGCGGCCGGTCACGCCGGCAATCACCGTGAGGATGATGAGCGCCGGCACCAGTAGCGTGATGTCCCAGCCATCGAACCATTGGCTTACTGAGACAACCCATTCTGTGAGGGTTTTGAGGAATCCTGGAATGGTGTCTGCCATGTCGTCATCCTTTCGTGACCGGTTTCCAGTGTCGTCTGTTCCACGTGCGGCTTGTCCTGTATCGGCTGGTATGCCTGCATGCGTTGCGTTTTCGTGGCCTTGACCGTGGTGAAGGTGTGGTTGATGCGTCCGTTGAGGTTGGCCCAATGCTGTTCCTGCCTGCCGCTTTCCGCCGGAGGTCTCTCCCCCAGTGGACTGTCGGCGTCCTCCACGCCCCACATGGCCCGGTAGACGGCCACGTCGCGAAGGAGATGCTTGTCGGAGTCTCCGGCGGCGGCGAGTACTCGGCCGACCCATGCCTGTCCGGAATGGCGGGCCTCCTGTTCTAGACTGCCGATCTTGGTTTCGATGATCCGTTCGTTCTGACGTACCACGTCAAGGACCGCGTCATGCTTGCGGGAGCGGATTGGCGGCAGGATGCCACCAATCCAGTTGTCATGCACGCTGCCGTTGGCCCGGTCCAAGAGTCCCGCGTTCAACCGTCCCGCGATGGTGGCCGCCCAGTCGGGTTCCACGGGACGGTTCTTCTTTTTCAGATCGGGATCATCATTGATGATTCCGCGGGCGGTTTTGCGCAGGAACTCCCATTCGGGGAACATGGATTGGTCGATGTCGTCGCGGGATTGCATGTGCGCGTCGAGCATGGCTTGGACGGCCGGCGTGTACCGTTCGTCCATGGTGAACCGGCCGCGGCCGGAATCCAGGGCCGGCTCCTCGCGGTATGGGATACCGGTCTCATCCATCATGCGTCGGACCATTTCGACCATGTCGGTTTTGGCATCCATGTCGAGCGTGAACGCGTCGCCCGTTTCCGTGCCGGCTTCGGGCATCATACCGCGTGCCGCGCGAATGGCGGCCTGTTCCGCTTTTTCCACGGTGAGTTTTCGTGGTTTCTTTTCAAGGCTTTGGCTGATGATCGCGGTCGCCCGTTTCGCGTCGGTCATGTAGGCACGGGACCAGACTCCGCGAAGCCATTCGAAGCTTGGACTGCGTTTGATCTTGTCCACGGTCCTCTTGTCATGTGATTTGCCGAGCATGGCGAGCAGGTGGGGGCCGACGATGAGTCCGGCCGCGTAATCGTGTTCGCGCAACAGTCGTTTCAGATCGTACCGGTCCTTGTATTCCTGTTCCATGGTTTCGGTCGCGGTCATGACCTCCGTGTGGGTCAATAACGCGTCGAGCATGCGTGTTCTGGCTATCTCGCGGGGATCCTCTTCCGCGCCGGTGAGCATGTGATCGACGTGGCGTTCCTCTTCGCTTTTGCAGCCGAACAGGAAATGGTTTTCCTCCTTGCCGCGTGAGCCGGCGACGTATTGCAGGTTGCATGGAAGGTTCGCGTCGGATGGGAACACCGCGGCGCAACGGTCCACGGTCATGCCTTGGCTGCGGTGGACGGTGACCGCGTATCCGGCTTCGCATGATTTTCTGAGCCAGTCGCGTGGGATGTCGCAGATGACGCCGTCCGCAAGGTTCATGCATCGTGCGCCGGATTTACCGACGGCGATGATCCGGAACGTCATGTTGTTCTCGATGCTTCTGCCGGACCGGTCCAGTATGTTCTTCGCGTTGACGCGGCATACGATCTGGTCTCCCAAGCCGACGGAGAGATTGTCACGCAGACGGCAGAGTTTGGCCGGGTCGCTTTCACTTTTGCCTTGGGCGCGGCGTTCGAGGATGAACCGTTGGTTGATGTCGCGCACCTGCGCGTTCGTGCCGGCGATCAGGAGCGTGGACTTGCCGAGCGCCTGCCACTTGACGCACATCTGGTACGCGTCCTCCTCCATGTCCAGGTCCTCTCCCCAATGGATCCGGTCGTGCGCCATGTATTCGTCGACGAGCTGACGGCACTTGTCGACGCTTCCCTCGTCCAAACGGTCTCCGCCCTCACGCAATCGGAGCGTCGCTTCCGCCTCGCCCTCCCACCGTCGCCGGGATGCGGGTCCGTCCGGATCGTTCGCCCATTTCTCGGATTTCGAAGTGAATCTCCACAGGCTCGTCAACCGCGCGCACTTGTCGTGCCGGTCGGCGTAGCCGAGCATGCCTCCAGCTCCGGAAACAGAGTCGAGCTGTTTCGGATCGCCGGTGAGTATGACTTTCGCGCCACGTGATTCCGCCAGTCTGGTGACCCATTGCAGGTTCCTGGTGTCGACCATGCCGGCCTCGTCCACGATGATCAGCTGGTTCGGTCTGATCGTGCCCGACGTGTCCAGGACACGTTGGGCCGCGATGTGTATGCGAGCGAACAATCGTTCCAATGGGTTGGACGCGTTGCGCAACCGCTGTTGGAGCATGCCCTCGCGTTGGATGGAGGCCATGATCCGTTCGGGATTGTTGATGGTCAGGAGCTTCGCGATGGTCATGCTTTCGCATCCGATGCTGCCTTTCAATTCGCCCACCGCCTTTTTGCTGGTGGCCAGTCCGATGACGCTGCCGGAACCGTATCGCGCCTGCCATGCCTGGGCGACCGCTTTCATGGTGGTGGTCTTGCCCGTGCCCGCCGGTCCGATGATGCTGCTGACCAGACGCGGGTTCTCCAACACGTATGCGGCGGCCTTCTGCTGGTCTGACGCGAGCGGATAGCCGCCCTGCGCGCTCATCTGCTTGTTCCACTGGTCGAGCCATTGGTTTCCCTCGCCGGGCGCGTATCCGAGCTGGACGGTCTTGTCGAGGCTTTCGATCATGTACCGTTCGGCTTGGAGCACATCGACCGTCGTGTACTTGTCGAGGTCGGCGTCCTCGAACACGCTTTGCCCTTGCCGGGTGGCGATGCTCAGATTGTCCAACGCGTCTTTCGGCACCTGGTACCGGTCGGGTGTGAGTTTGACGCATTGGCTGAGTGCCTTGTCGGCGATCTTGTTGGCGACGATGACGCGTTGCGTTGGGTCGATGCGTACTCCGCGCAGGAGCCGTTCGGCTTCGGCGCGCACATTGGTGCGTTTCCATACGGTGTGCGCGTGGGCCGTGTTCGCCATCGCCATGCGGGCCTGACGGTCCAGATATTCGTCCGCGTCTCCGGCGAGCTTGGTGAGGTCGGCGAGCTGGCCGAGCAGCAGTCGGGCTATGTCGTCCTCGCATTCCGCGTCCACATGCATGAGGCTGGTCTTGCGTGAGTTGACGTCCTTGAGCATCCGGTCGATCTGGATGTCTGGCGCGACTTCGCCGAGTTTCTGATACCAGTGGTCGCGTTTCGCTTTCAGGGATGGTTGGATCTCCGGTTTCGCCTTGCGGGTAGCAAGCCACGCTTCCTTATGTAGTTCGGCTTTCATCCTCCATCCGACTTGCTTGCCTGTCGAGGTTTCGTACTCTTCGATCTTCTTTTCGAGCAGTTGCTCTATTTCGGCGTCCCGGCTGCTGAAAGCGTCGATGAGTTCCTGTGGCACGCCGTCGACCTCGTTGACCATGGCCTTGGTGTCATGATCCTGTTTGAGGTTCCACGACCAGCCGAACCGTTCGGTGAGCAGGTCCTGCAGCAGGTTCTCATGCACTTCGCTGATCTCGACCATGCCCGCATAGATCTTCCGCCCGTCCAATGCCGTCCATACCTTGTCGGATGAGCGGCGCACACGGTTGCTGATGACGATGTGCTTGTGCGGCTGGGGGTCTCCATTCCGATTGTCGTAATGGTCGAACACGAATCCGGCCACGCCGTCCGCGGGGACGCTGGCGACGCCTCCCTGTCCCGCGCGGGTGGTCGCGTACTCGTTTTCGAAATAGTCGATGGTCATTTCCGCGGCATTGCGCATGCATTCGTCGATGCCGTCTCTGGTTTCCTTGTCTCCGAACGCCCAGAGGATGCTGATGCTTTTCGGCTGGCGTGTGGTCAGGTCCCATCCGGCGACGGGCGCCTCCCCGTTGTCTCCCTCGCTTAGTTTGACGTCTCCGAGGTATTGGCCGTTGGATGGGTTGCGCCGTTCGTTGATGAGTTCCCGGACGGTTTTGCTGGATGCGGTGGTGCCGACCTTGCCTCCGACGAGTTCGGCTCCCTTGCCGATCCAATAGCCCGGTGGATTGCCCGCCGCCGTATAGTAGGCGCTCGGATCGGACGGGTCCAACGCGTTGTCCCCGTCGATCGCTTCCCTCGCGTCGCTGAGTGGATACTCGGCGTTCGTGAGTTTGGTCAGATTCATCGACATGTTGTTGTTTTCCCTCTTGTTCTTCCTATCGCGGTATGGGGCCCGTGTATCCGTTGTGTCTGAGCAGACGTTCCGCGTCGCCGGGCCTGCCTTGCCGGTCGATGTCGTCCATGAGCCCGGCCACGTATCCGTCGGATGGTGCGTTTTCAATGAGTTCTGGTTTTCGTTCCAGGATGGTTTTGAGTTGGAGCATGCATGAAAGCCGGATGATCCCTTTGGCTCGTCCGGTCTTCTTCTGCGCGTCCAGAGAGCGTTTGCGGATGGCATCGGCTCTTTTCCGATAGTCTTCTTCCTGCCGTACGAGCTGGCTCACGGTTTGTTCCGCCGACTCGTCCTTCTTACGTTCGGCCAAAGCTCGTTTTCTCCGGTCGTACGCCTGCCGGCATGCCGTACCGCAGAATCTGGCGGTCGGCCCTCGCCTCGGCTTGCGAATCGGCTTGCCGCACACCGGGCAGATCCGCCCGTACTGCTTGTCCAAGCCACGTTTCCTGCGTTTAATCTCGGAAGCTTTCAACTTTTCCACCTCACTTGTATGACCACGGGCCAATGTCCCGATTCCAACGTCCGCCCGTGATGTTGTCCTCGCGCCAGATGTACTCAAGGGCCTTCTTGTAGGTGACGATATCCGTCTCGTGCGTCAGGTCGGCCGTGTACTCGTCTTCAAGGTTCTCCCCCGGCACGGCGATCTTGCCATAGAATGTGCGGGGAGCCGCGCCCTCGGCACTCACGTCCGGATCGTCACGCCATCTGCGCGCGCCATGCCATCGAACACTGTCGGCGATCAGATCCATCCCATCGGAGCCGATTTCGATGGCGATCCGGCGGAAATCCTCACCATATTCGACGGGGATCATCGGGTCGATGCGAAACATCAGTATCGCCGTCCTGACGAGTCGATAGACCATCCGGACCACCATCCGGTCATGGTCGGGCACAATCTCGTTATAGTCCGCGATCTCACGGGCCAAAAAATCCAAGGCGTCACGCCGGCCAACCCACGCCCGCAGCAGACAATCATCCCGCTCCATTTCATTGAGCCGGATTGACGCCGCATCCTCCGCTCTTTTCTCCGCCATCCGTCTGCTGGAACTGCATTTCAGATGCCATTTCCGATACTCACCCTTGGCACCGGCCTTACCTGCCCTTTCGCATCTCTCTATGACTGGTTTCCCGCAGAAGCAACAGTTCGGTGCCTTGTTCTCTGATTCGTTTTCCATAAACGGACCACGCGTCGAGCTTCGTTAGCTTAACGATATCGGCAGAAAACCCTGACGTTAAGCTTATTCTGACCATAAAACGGCGGTATTCCGCCGTTTTCAGGCGTCAGCCGCGAAGCCGGGTGCAAGACGCCCGTGGTTTCTTTTTCGTGTTTATAGTTTTTGGTTTTTCCTTGCTTGTTCTTTTGACTTGTTCTTTGGTTGTGTGTTGCTTCTTTTTCTGTCTGTTCTCTTCTTGGTTTCTTTTCATTTTGCTTTTCCCTGCTTGTATTTATCGTGTCTGCTCTTGATTGTTCTTTATCGCTGGTATCCGTTCCGGAATATGACAGCAAAAAGCGCGGCGGCACTCAGGTGCAGATTGCTTCCCGTACCGATTGACTATTGGTTCGATATCGGTCCAATTGCTGTATGGAATGGGAATGGGGCCGTCCCGGAGAAATCGGATGAATGAGCTGGAAGAACTTCCGATATCGGATGGTTCCGAACATGGTCCGTTCCCCGGAGGACCAATTTGTTCTGGAACCATGGCGACCATTCGCCGGCCCATTTAATCTTTTGAACCGATATCGGGATCAATCGGCCCACCTCCGATATCGGATTCGATGGATGAAGCGGTCCGGATAAGTGGCCCAAATTGAGCCTTTGGCTTCATTCCAACGATTCGTTGCTATTTGGACCATTTGGTCCATGGCTCAAATGATCCAAATGGTCTGGCTCATTTCTTCTTTTGAACCGATATCAGGTTTTCGGACCGGCTCCGATATCGATGACGGCATTCCCCTCCGCCGTTTTCTGGTCCGTCACGCCATTGTGATCCTGGCCCATTGAATGGTCCTCGATTTCGATATCGATATGGTTTATTTGGCCTTTTGAACCAGTGATCCACTGCCTGGGTCATTTGGATCAAGGTCCTCTGAAGTCCGATATCGGATGGCTTATGTCAATTGGCTGCTTCATTGCAGCACTCCGATATCGGACTTCGACCTAATATGCCGGCGTTTGAGCTCGCATACTCATGGCCGTCTGGTAAACGGGGAGATTTTGATCTACCGCCGCCGTGCCGCTCCGTTTAAGTTCGAGGCGTCGTGATTCCACGGAGGTGATGCCGCCTGGCAGTCTTCCGATGGCGTTGTCCTTCAACCATGAATGGAATGGCACGTCATCGTTTGACTCGTAGTAGCGCAATAGCCTGGTTGTGAATTCTCGTTTCAGGGACGGGCTTATGGAGAATACGCCGATGCCGGCGTTGATGAGCGCATGGTTCGCCGTCATGAGCGCGGTTCGCTTGTTCCCGTCGTTGAACCATTGTCCTCGCGTGATCTTGCAGAACATGAGCAGAGCACGGTCCTCGGGTGATTCGATCTTCATCAATGAAGAGCTCCCGTCATGGGAAGATTCCATGGTCGGAAGCTCCGGGATCCAATCGGTTCCTCCGATGCGCACATCATTGGTCCTGAGTTTTCCTGCGTCACGGATGAGACCCTCGCCAAGGATCCGATTGTATTCGGACATGTATTGCCAGTTGACGGGCTGGTCGACGTTCTCGAAAAGGAACATCCAGGCGCGTTTGATGTTGTTGACGACGATGATGTCGTCCACCGCCATGTTCGCCGGAGCACGGCCCTCAAAGATCTCTTGAGTGTCGCGGAAAGAGATCCCGTCGACCTCGATGCTGGCGGTCTTCCATATGGCATCGACCAGTAGACGTTTCGCCAACTCCACGGCCATCAGACGGCTCTCATCATCCTTTGACATCACGTTCCCCCTCTCATTGACTCGCCCATCCTACCTGGATCGATCTTCTTTCCTGGAAACAGTTCGGGCCCATGACGATCGGTTGGATGCCATGGGCCCGAATCGGGTTCTTGCTTCAGAAGCTCGGTTCCTGTGGTTCGGCGAAATGGTCCTGGACCACGTTGGGCCATGGATCGTCTTTCGCCTCTTGGGTTGGTTGAGCAGGTTGGGTCGGCTGCGATTGGGGTGTCGGTGGCGTGGCAGCGGATTCATTGGCTTTGGTGATCTGGACCGTGGCATAGCGGATGGAGGTACCGATGTCGTCTGCGTTGAGTTCGAAGCTGCTGCGCTTCTCTCCCGTTTCGGTCTGCCAGTCGCGTTGCACGAATCGGCCTGTGACGATGACCCTGGTTCCCTTGCGAATGCCGGAAGCGATCATGTGATCCGCCAGCACGCCGTATGCGACGCAGCGGATGAACGTGGTTTCGCCGTCCTCCCATTTGCCGTTCCTCTCGGTGCTGCTGGTCTGCGCCACCCGGAAGGCGACGACGGTCTTGCTTCCGGCTGTCCGCTTGGGTTCAAGGTCTTTGACGATGTTGCCCATGATGGTCATGGGGATCTGGTTGATTGTCGCCATGGATCGTCCTTTCTGTTTGTGGATTCGGCCCTTTCTGGGGGCTTGCCCATTCCACACGTGTCTTGGTTGATATCAGGATCGGACGAGCTGGAGTTCTCCGTCTGGGAGGTTTGGCGCATTCGGGACAGAGGCTGTCACACGGATAGTCGCGATCGATCCTCCACCCCTGACGTTCGAGCTCGTCCGGCGCCCCACTGCCGGCGGCATCGCAGTCATGACATTTGACATGCCAGTGGCGCGGACAATAGTGCTTGTCTTCGATGCCGCCGACGACCTGCCACCCTTCGTCGGCGGCATCGTTATCCGCATCCTCATAGGTCGCCTCATCGACTAAAAGGCTTGTGTGACATTCGTCGCAGACGACGTACAGCTCATGGTAATAACTCATTGCTCCTAATCCTCAATCTTCGCTCTTGATTTAGCGGTGAAGATTACCAGCCCGGTCTCGGCGTCGAATACCTTCACCACGCTTCCGTTCAGCTCCAGAGAAAGCTGTCTGGCGTACTCGGCCGCGTCCGCGATGTCCTGGAACGTCCGGTCTGTCCCATCCAAAGAAATGCGATAGCTCATTCCATGTCCTTTCCGACTGCGTTTCTGGCGGCTTGGAGCACACTTCGCGCGATTTCCTCGAAACGGTTCGGGTCGATGAAGCATGCGGAGGGGCCGAACAGTCCAGGGTTGGCCTTCAGATATTTCGCCGCCGCCTCGATTTCAACGTCTGTTACGGGCGCTTTTCTTCCATCGCAGTAGGCTTCGTAGACTGCGTCGCCTACCGTGTAGTCTTCTTCGATGATCTGGCAGCAGTCGTAGTCGCGGCTGTTCTCGTATGCCTGCGCCTCGTCCAGCATGATGCTCATTGTCCGATCCACTTTCCTCGCATGGTGGCTTCATGGCAGAGCGCCCGGTAGATCATCTGCTCCTGGATTGCGTCGGCGAGGGCGCGGTGCTCTTCGGTGTCGCCGATGTGGTAGTCGGCGATGAGGTCGGTCACGCGATGGTGCCGTTTCTGCGGGTTGAGTTCCCAGCTCATTTCCTTCGTGCATAGCCACCGGCAGTCGAATCCGCTTGCTGTCGGATCGTAGACGCGTTCGGCGGCGTCAAGGAAGCTGACGTCGAATTCGGCGTTGTGGGCGATGATGGTCAACGGCTCCCCTGCCGGCCAGGTCCGGTCGAGCCATTGGTGGAAACGGAGCATAGCGGCGCCGGCTGTGGGCATGCCTTGGAGCATTTGGTCGGTGATGCCGGTGAGTCCGGTGATGAATTCCGACAATGGTTGGCGCGGGTCGATGAGCTGTTCAAATTTCGGCCGGCTGTTCTCGTTGCCTGGCTGGACGAGGAACGCGCCGATTTCGATGAGCGTGGCGCCTTCCTCTGGATGGAGGCCCGTGGTTTCCGTGTCGAGCATGACGTACATGTCGAGCGGCTTGTCGAGTGGTTCGATGCGGCGTGGATTGTCGCGGTGGATGTAACGGTCCCAGTACATGGGTCTTTCCTTTCTGCTTGTTTCCTACTTTTCCAGGGTCCAGTTGCCTGCGGCGCCGGTTTCCTTAAGTCCGATCGCCTGACGTGCCCCGTCCTGTCTTCCGTGCCGGTAGGCGGCCTGGCTGGGCCTTGTGGTCTTGGGGAGTTTCGGCTTGTCGGTGATGAATGTGACGTGGGTTTCAATCCATTGGTCGACCTGGCCGCTGCGCACGGTGACGAGTTCCTTGCCGGTGCCGTCCGATTCCATCTCGAGTCGGAGGACCTGGTATCTGCGGGCGATCTCTTCCTGGAATCCGCGATAGTATCCGTTCCTCCAGGCCGCGTTGGCTTTCGCATGTGGCGTGGCGCGCGCTCTTTCTCGCCACATGGCGGCGCGGCTGGTTTCCATGGCGGTCCAGATGGCCTCGGTCTTGTCGACGTCTCCGCGGGTTCCGTAGATTGTGATGGCGCTGATCACGTCGCGTCCGTTTCCGGCCCTGCGGCATCCGTAGGAAGCTCTGCACCGGTTTCCGCGGGCCACGATGTTCGCGAGTTCGACCATGTACCGGTTGCATGGATTGGTTTCCAATCGTATCCTCCGTTTGATGATCTCGACATCGTCGTGGTTCTCTTCGAGCTGCCATTCCTCGATGGCGTGCTTGTCCATGAGCCGTTGCGCCTGTTCGAGGGCGATGCGCTGCTCGTTGTCGGAGGCGACCGGATCGTTGGCGATGGCCAGCAGTCGGCGGACGCGTTCCATGACTCGTTCCGTATTCATATGTTCGTGTGGCTCCTTTTTCGGCAGTTGCCTCATTATTGTTACCTGTTGACTGAAGTTATCCTTGCAGTATGCGGCCCAGCCCTTCCGAGCGTAATCCAGATGTGGCCATCGAACGCCTGTTGCACGGCGTGCACGGAGGGATCCTGTTGTTCGTTGGACATTGTCGTTTGCTTCAGTTGATGGAGAGGTTGATGGTGATGGTGGGCATGTCGATGTCGGGCACGCCGGCGTCGGCCCAGTCCACGTCGGCGCGGCGCATGATCTGGTTAATGCAGGTGCTGTGCGCGCATGCGAGTTCCCACTGCCAGCATTGCGTGTTGCACATGCCGTAGCAGCGATTCCACATGAGGTATCCGTCCTCATCGACGGCTGGTTTGCTGCTGTTGAGCAGGTCGCGCAACGCGATGGCCTGCATACGTTCCTCCGCGTCAAGGATGACGCTTTTGCGCCATGTCATGCCGACCAGCCAGCCTCCCCCGTCCACGCAGGTGGAGTTGTTGCTGATCGTCACGGTGATCCTGTACTTGCACATCATGTTCTCCTTTTGCTTGCCATGTTCTGCGACTGCGGCTGATATTCGACTCGCAGGTGCGCGGGATCCGGCCAGTGATTATGGCCGGATCCCTTGGTTTCATGCCTGGTGCGGGGCGCTTCTGATCACGCGCGGGCTGGGTCCTCCCGTTTTCAGGATGTGCCATGCCATGCGCCATGCGGTGCGGATCCGGTCGTGGTGTCGTATGACGTACGTACCGGCCTCGCTGATGGCGATGCCTCCCGGGACGCTGACCACGAGGGTGATCTGGATGATGGTCACGAGCCAGTCGGTGTCGCTGAGGGAGTCGAGATACGATGCGAGCATTTTAAATCCCTTCCTTGGGGTTCCGGGCATGACCTTCTGTCTTCCCGATACCCCCATTATATCTCATTGGTGTGATATTATCAAGTTGTTTTCGTTGGTTTTTCAACGTTTTTTCGTCGTGTTTTCCGGTGCGGGCATGCCGTACACGGCGCGGATCCTCGGGCCGAGCGGCGTGGTCTTGCGCAGGATGTCGCGCAGGGAGTCGTCGGGTTCGATGTCTCTACCTTCCTTGAGTTCGCGCACGCTGCAGGTGTTGGTGCCGTCGTGGTGGACTCCCGTGTAGCGCAGGTCGTCGTGCCCGTCGATGCTCCATGTCTCGTATTCCATGTGCTGCCATGGGCTGTCGGCGATGATGTCGCCGATGTTGTCCATGTTCACGATGCTGGCGATGGTGCGCCGGCCGTCCCACAGTCCGGCCGTGCCGACGAACACCACCGGCTGGCCGAGTTCGAGGCGTTCGAGGTTTCCGCATTCGTCCCTGCGGTCCGCGTTGTTCTCATCCACGGCGTGGGCCGCGATGCCGGTGGCGTACGGGTCGAGGTCGTCGATGATCTCGATGAGTCGGGCCGCGGTGGGCAGCTCGTAGTCGGAGACGGCCTGCCTCCATGCGCGGTCGAGGATGTCCGTGACCGGCCAGCACGCGTCGTCGATGGTGCCTTTCGGATCCTTGGCCATGTCTTCAGAGAGACGCGCGGCCTCCTCCTTCCAGTAGTCGACGATCGAGTCGATCCGGTCGGTGTCGTTGCTCCAGATGACGTTCTGCATGACGTGTCTCCTTGAATGTCGTCCTTGAAATTTTTTCTTTTGGACCGTTTGGTCAAGCGAAGCGTTACCGGCCAAAATGGGTTCCGTCATAAGCGGCGCGACCGTATGGGCGCGGCATGGCGTTGACGGGTTCCATGACGCCGGTATGATCATTCGGCGTCAGCCGAACGGTCCGAAAGAAAATTCGAAGGGTGCGAGCGGCTGAGCGAGCTCCGTTGGGCGCGTGCGTCCGCGGCTTCCGGTCCGCGGCGTGCGCGTCTTTTTGGTTCCAAGGCTTCGCCTTGGCGTGCGGGGATTCTCAAGGGACACGGCGCCGTGTCCCTTGAGCCTCGCGGGAGGCGCGGCCGGACCAGCCGTCCCATTGGGCGGCGTCCGGCCTAGTTCGCGCCTTATTCCTTTATTCGTTCGATTCTGTCCAACATCTCGCGGATGGCGGCGCGTTCCGGACCGCTGGCGTCCAGTACGTATCTGTCCAACGGTCTGTCGCCATAGGCGATAATCTCCCATCGGGCTAACGTTTCGGAATCCGTGTCCGCCAACCATTCACGGATCCGGTCGGCCGTCGCTCCGATGTCTTTGGACCATCTTCCCAGGTCGTGGAGGAACGATGGCCATCCGTCGTTTTCGCTTGGCACGGTACCGTAGACGTCGTGCTCGATGATCGTGCCGTCGTCGCACAGGATGTGTAGCAAGACCGTATTGCTCCGATAGCTGCGGATGTCGTAGCCGAGCACGCGTACGAATTTCGTGTTCATGGTTTGGTCCTCTCCATTGCTGGGGCGTCCGTTATGATGGACGCCCCAGCCGGTATCGGAATTCAGATTTCGGGCTGTTCCTCGGGATTGCCGATCCATGGATCGGTGTCGGGCGTCGATGGGTTCTGTCGGCGGTTTCGTGCTTCGGCACGCTGCCGGATAGCGATGAGGTCGGGCAGTACGTTGTCCGCGTTGAGTGTGCTCATGGCCTGCGGCTTGCCGTTCCTGTCGATGTACGCGCTGGGTTTGTCCGCAATCATGCCCATGGCGATGACGGCGGTGCCTTTGGCGAACATCGTCGGGTTTTCCGTGATGAGGTCGATGTATCGTTCCGCGTTGGTGCCGAACATGTTGGCTTCGACCACGGTGGTCGATCCGTCCTTCCACTGGTTGTCGGCTGGATCGAGACGACGCGCGGTGTGCATGATACGGAACGTGACGCGTGCCGCATACTGTCCTGCAGGCCAGTACTTCGGCTCGGAAGCGAGATTGCCCTTGATGATGTTGGTGGCGTTGATGGCAGTCATTGAGGTTCCTTTCACTGGAATGGTTTCGGTCCTTGATTTTTTCTTTTGGACCGTTTGGTCAAGCGATAGCGTTACCGGCCAAAGCGGTTCCAGTCAACGGGCGTGGATCCGCCAGGAGACACGGCAACGTTGACGGGAGGCGCGACGCCGGTATGATCAATCCGGCGTAGCCGGACGGTCCAAAAGAAAATTCGAAGGGTGCGAGCGGCTGAGCGAGCTCCGTTCCCCGGCCGAAGCCCACCGTGGGTGGGCGGAGGCGACACCCCGTGGAGCGCGCCAACGGCGCGCGCAATGGGAAAGCACTGTCGGAACCGCGTGCGAAACGGGTCCACGGACCCATGGCATCGGGAGCCGTAAGGCGCACGGCATGGGTCACGGACGCGGGCGCTCCGGTTCCGTCCGTTTTCCTGGGCGGGGTGCCAGGGCGGATGGGGCGGCACCGGACGCGCGGAGGCACTCCCCTTGCGGGAGCGTCCCGCGCATCTTTTGGTTCAGTGTTGGAGGTTGCGTATGGCTAGCAGTCGCCGTTTTCGTCGGCTTCGGTGTAGAACACGACTTCAAAATCGGCGTCTTCCATGGCTTCGTTGATTTCCTTGATGCTCATGTCCGCCACGTCGGTTTCGCTGTAGGTGCCGTTGCCGGCGAGCATCCACGCGTCCGACCACCATGACGGATATTGGTTCCACACCTTCTTCCAGTTCTTTTCGCTGACGTAATCGCCGTCGTTGATGCGGTAGACGCCTTCGTATGGTTCGAACTTTTCCTGACCGTAGCCGTTGAGTTCCTGCGCCGCCTTGTTGATGGCGTTCAGGCGGTTACGATCCTTGCCGCAGGCAAACGGTTCAAAAGAAAATGAAAGAAGGCGGCGCATCGGTGCGCCGCTCCGTTTCCCGGCCCCGCCGCGCATGGGCATGGCGGGGCATGGTCCGTTGTCGGAATCGTCCCGAAGCGAAGCGGAGGGTCCGTCTCCCCCGGCGCCTTGACGCCGGGCCGGGTGGGGTCCGGCGGCTCTGGGGCCGGCTGGGTTCGCCAAGGGGCGGTGCCCCTTGGCATCGGCTCACAGCAGGATGTCCAACACGGGTTTTTCCCGTCCGCCGAGCATTTTGCTGTTTCCTTGCGGGTTTTGTGGTCTGCCGGCGGTCAGGCCGGCAGACCTGTCGTGTCGGCTTGGTGATGGTTCGCGGTCAGTTCCGGTTCGGCCACCGGTCGCCGTGGATGGCGGCCGCGACGATGGCGGCGAGACTGCATTCCTCGTCGATTGCCAGCGCGCGCATCGCGGCTAGCATGGCGCGCTCGTCCCCCATCCACCACAGTATGTAGCTGATGATGGCGAGCGGCTGGGCCTGTAGTTTCAGGTCGGTGTCCTCGACGGTGTCGACGATGTCGACCAGCATCCGGATTGCGTTCAAGACTTTGTCCTTGTCGGTCTCGTGTCCGGCGTGTGCGAACGACCATTTCATCATCCGTTCGCACCATTCGGAGAGCTGATGGTTCGGGATGCGCGGCGCGGCCGCGTAGTCCCGCAGTTTGCCCTCGTCGTATTCGGGATTGCCTGCGCAGATGACGGACAGGAGTATGGCGTCGCGCAATGCCATGCTCTTCCTCATGGATTTGGCGAGGATTTCCATGTTGTGCTTGGTGAGCGTGGCCTGTGGGGTGTCGAGTCCGTCGAGCCATTCGTCGAACGCGGCGGCGAGTTCGGATGTTGTCGCGGACGGGGTTTCCTTGATGCCGATGGCTGTCATGATGTGTCTCCTTGTGTGTGGACCGGTCCTTGAAATTTTTTCTTTTGGACCGTTTGGTCGAGCGATAGCGCTGGCCGCCGGAGCGTCCGCGAGCACGCCGGACTTTAGTCCGGCATCGCGTGGCGCGGGCGTTCAGGCGGTTACGATCCTTGCCGCAGGCAAACGGTTCAAAAGAAAATTCGAAGGGTGCGAGCGGCTGAGCGAGCTCCGTTCCCCGGCCGTAGTCCACCGTGGGTGGGCGGAGGCGACACCCCGTGGAGCGCGCCAACGGCGCGCGCAATGGGAAAGCACTGTCGGAACCGCGTGCGAAACGGGTCCACGGACCCATGGCATCGGGAGCCGTAAGGCGCACGGCATGGGTCACGGACGCGGGCGCTCCGGTTCCGTCCGTTTTCCTGGGCGGGGTGCCGGGGCGGATGGGGACTCCCCTGTGGGGAGGTCATGACCGCATGATGGTTCCAAGGCTCTGCCTTGGCGTCGGGTGGGGAGTCCAGAGGGGCCGGGCCGCGCAGGCCCTCCCCTCTGGCCGTGCCGGAGGCCTTTCGGCGAGGGCGCATAGCGGATGCGTATGATAAACATGTTCGACGTCATATCGCTGCTCGTCCGTCTCGCCCGCCTGTTGGCCGGTTTCCTGGAACGTCCCGGTCGTGGACGTCACGCGCGGATTCCCGTCCGCCCTGTTTGGGCTGGCCTGCTGCTCGACTGGCTGGCCGCCGTGCTCGACTGGTTGGAACGGTTGGTCGGGTGATATCCGACCGTGGCGGGAACTGTCGTCGGCTCCCGCCTTGCCATGCCGTCCGGTCAGTCGTTCATGTTGAGCTGCAATTGCAGGTCTCGCAGTTGCACGCAGATCTGTTCGCGGGTCATGATGTCCACCGCCTGGCTCCACCGTCCGTCCAACCATGCCCGCCAGAACCCCATGGCTTTCGTTATGTCGTCCTCGACGTGCAGTTCCCTGAGCCATAGGGTCATGGGGTACGCGGCTTTGATCAGGGTCTTGCAGTCGTTGTCCTGGTGCGCGTCCGCGCTGTAGGTCAGGTTCTCGTCCATGCCTTCGCCCACGGGGTGGAATGTGAGCAGTGCCGTGTCTCCCCATCCGTCCGCGAGCAGGAACGGCAGCTGGTCGGCGGGGTGTCTGTCCTGTTTTCCGGCTGGTTCCCATGTTCCTTCGAGTTCGTGGTCGTGGAGCCAGTTGGCGTAGCATGCGTCCACATGGTCGGGGTCGGCGGTTTCATGGTGGCTGTCTTCGTCCCACCATGCGTCGGGCTGGTCGAACACCTGATTGATGAACCATTCGCGCATGTGCCGGTTGGTGCATGGCTCGTCGCATGAATCGCCGCAGTATCCGGCGAGGGCGTCCGGCTGCGGAGTCCGGTCGAGCCATTTCAGCAGATTGTCCATCACGTCGGTCAGCCACGTCTCGTCGGCGTCCACAGTCCAATGGAGTTCCAGATGTGTCGTTTCCGCCGTGGCCGCCTGCTTGAGGTGTTCCCTCGCCTCGTCGGCGAGGTTGAACGCGTGGGCGAGACAGTTGATGTCGTTGATGCGGTGGCGTGTGGCCACGTCGTTGCGCAGACTGTCTGTGAAGTTCATGATGGTTCCTTTCGGTTTCGTGTGTCCTATTCTTCGTTCCGGTCCGGCAGCCCGGCGTCCTCGATGGCGACGTCGATGGCTTCGCATGCCTTCTCGCAGGCCGATTCCGCGATGGTGGTGGAAGATCCCGGCTCCGTCCACGGTTTCAGCTGTTCGACCACCGCGTCGACGTTCTCCTCGGTGTCCGCCTTGCCGTATTCGCGGAGGCGTTCCTGCACGTAGCCCCTGTCCCAGCAGACGGCTTCGACTATCCATGGTTTCGGCGTCTGCCTGCCGTCCGCGATGGCTTCGAGGGCGCGACTCATGTCGAAGAGCGGATAGGTGGCCCAGTGGACGTATTCGCCGCACTCCCGGGCGAGCGTCTCACGGAGTTCGTGGCTCATTCCGGCGATGAGCTGGGCGGACTGGTTGCTGAGCGCGGTGAACCGTTTCGCGGTTTCGGCGGCTTCGTTACGGATGTCGGTGGCGTTCATGATGGCTCCTTGACGGAAAAGATTTTTTCTTTTGGACCGTTTGGTCGAGCGATAGCGCTGGCCGCCGGAGCGTCCGCGAGCACGCCGGACGCCAGTCCGGATTGCGTGGCGCGGGCGTTCAGGCGGTTACGATCATGAGGCTTTAGCCGAACGGTCCAAAAGAAAATCAGGAATGGCGGCGCGCCGATGCGCCGCTCCGTTTCCCGGCCCCGCCGCGCATGGGCATGGCGGGGCATGGTCCGTTGTCGGGATTGGATCGGCGTCGCGCGACGCCGATCTTCCATTGCGGTTGGAGAACGCGTCGGTGCGTATGGCCGTGGACAGGCTGCACGCGCTCGGCATCCCCCTGACCGTGATGTACACGGAGATCGAGGCCTGACAAGATGATGGGATACCGCCCGTCCACTCATTTTGCCCACCAATTTTTTGGTGCGAAAAATGAACTTGTGGACGAAAGTCATGCGATTTCCGTGTCCGTCCGCCTGTTTCACGCTAGGATTGACGGTGATTTATCGAAGTCATCCGAACCGGGACGACAGCCTTAAGGTCCAGCCCGGCCCCCACGAGAGGACGAAGGACGGTACGTGCCATGACATTGACGGGCATCGAATTGGAGACCAGACGCAGACTGCTGGGACTGAGCCAGCAGGATCTGGGATTGTGCATGGCGGTGATCGCTCCCAGGGACGACGATCCACGGCCGGTGTCGCAGAACACGATCAGCAAATGGGAGGAAGGCCGGGGCGGTCTGCCGTTGCCGGGATGGGTCGCTAAGACCATGCCGCTGATCCTTGACCGGATCGCTCGGATGCAGGAGGCGTTGGACGAACGCGCCATGGAATATCTGGCATCGTTGGAACCCGATGACGGCGACGTGGTGCATGTTCCCGCGTACCGTTCGTACCAAGCGTTCTGGAAGGCCGCGCCACGTTTGAAGGGGTGGCCGTACGCGATGTGGAACACCGCGCTCGTACACGCGGTCGACGCGATCGATGACGGCCGCGACTATATGCTGGACGCCGTCAGATAAAGAAATCGGCACTTCAAAAAGGGAAAACAAAGTGCCAACGTCAACGTTCTAAATCATCGCTGGCACCTTGTTCAGAGCGGATCATGAAGGATCTGATCGTTATCATGATCTTCATCACAGTTTAGCACCAGCCAACTACCTATTACATGCTCTTTCCATGTTCGCCCCAAAGGAGTCATTCGATTCGTTCGTCTTCTTGGTCGAACAATGGACGGGCCTTCATGTCGATCTGTCGCGAGAATTCCAGATCCTCTTCCCTTCCTCCTCATGATCGGACGCACGCCACCGATCATGGTACGTGTAGTCCAGTTCTGACGCTTCGGCTTTGAGCACATAGTTCCTTGAACAGGGGCGGCACATCATGCCGCCCGATGGTGGGTGATATAGGAAACCGCCGAACCCTCCGGGGAACAATCAGCGGACGCCCCACTCCCGCGCCAGGGTCTCCGGGGTGACCCCCTGGCTGATGCGTTCCAGATCCTCACCCTCATACTCATTCACATCGGTAAGATAAAGAATCGCCCGCTGTGTACGGTTCCACCCTCTCAAATATCCGACTCCCGACTGCGTCGCGGCCCGCCGCACAGCCCATTTGCTCCATCCGCGATCCTCCGCCCTCCGGTAGATTTCAACGGCGAAGGCGCGATTGCCTTCGGTTCTAAGCGTGGCATGCAGCCATGGAATCACTTCGTCGTATCGTATCGTCCGATGTGCGCGCATGCCGTTTTCGCTCGCCCGCTGTATCCCCGCTGCGGACAGAAGATTCGCCAGAAACCGCTCCTTCTCTTCCAGCGTCCGCTGCCCGGCGTCAATCTCCGCTTTCAGGATGTCGATCTCCTCTCGGACGTCCGAAGCCAATTGGGCGACCGTCAGCGCCGACGATTGGATGTCATGACGGACGGCGCGGGTCTGCCGCGGCCGGCCGGTCGCACGTCGCCGAGCCAGCCGACGGTCATACTCCGAGCGTGAAACTCGCTTTTTACCCATTGAAAATCACATCCTTCTTTTATCCGACGTTCAGAACCGAATCTCATCATAGTCGGTGAGGGCGTCCGGATGCTCCCAGACGAAACCATTCACAGCTGCCAGATCTCCCATGGTTTTCCGCCTATTCCTTATCTTTCATCATCGTCTATCAGGTCTTCTGCGTGCACGCCGAGCGCACGGGCGAGCCGTGCCGCGTTGCGCAACGTTATGCTCTCAACGCTGTGCCGGCCGTTTTCGAGCTCGCTGATCCGGGATTGCCTGATGCCGGACAGCGTGGCGAGTTTCTCCTGGCTCATGCCTTTCTTGCACCGCCAGTATCGCAGCCTGCTGCCCATCACTCGTCCTCCGGTTCCGTGGCCGGCAGGAGCGTGCGGAAGTCGCCGTAGGAGAGCTTTCCTTTTCTTGCGAGCTGGTCGATGTGCTGTTTGACGAGTGCTTCGGACACGCCTCTCAGACTGCCGTGCCCGTCGAGACGGTCGAGCCCCTGTTCCACATAGAAGACCCCTCTGCTGCCGCGCAGTCCTTGCACGATCTTGGTCGCACCCAAACCGTGGCCAAGCAATCGGTTGACGCCCGAGACGTAGCCAATGATCGCCTGGTCGACGTCACCGGTCGAAACGGTCGTGATGGGACCTCCCCTGGTGGTCTCATGCGGATGCTCGTCCGCCTGCGCGGCGCGTTCGGCTTCCCGAGCGTTCCGTTCGGACCTTCTGGCCTGTCGTTCGGCTTTCCTTCGAGCCTTTTCCTCTCGGCTGGGCTCCTGGTCGACGTCGCCGGTCTCGGGATCGTACGTGCAGTTCGCGCAGTAGTCGCAATGCTCGGCCGCGCTGTCGCCGAAGTATCGCAGGATCATACGGCGTAGGCAGTCCTCGCTTTCGCAGTAGTCGCTCATCGCGTTCAACCGTTCCAACGCGGCCTTGCACACCTTGTCCTGGCGTTCGGTGTCGGCCATGGCGCTGCCGGCGTTCTGGCGGATCCTGTCGCGCCATGACCTGAAATCGCCGTCGCACCATATCAGGATGCTGCGCGCGGGCTTGCCGTCTCGACCGGCGCGTCCGGCCTCCTGGTAGAAGCATTCGATGCTTTCGCACGGGCCGTCGTTGATGACCCAGCGCACGTCGGGCTTGTCGACGCCCATGCCGAACGCTGTGGTCGCGCAGATCACGCGCGGACTGCCGTTGAGGAATCCATCCTGGATGCGTTTCTTGTCCGCTTCGGGCACGGTGGAATAGAACGCCTCGGCGTCCACGCCTCGGCGTTTGAACTCGATGGCGAGCCTGTCACATTCGGCGCGGCTGTTGCAGTAGACGATGCCGCAGTCCTGGTGCCTGACCGCCCAGTCGCGGATGAACCTCACTCGTTTGCCCGGCTTGAGCTTGAGGGTGTCGAAACGAATGTTGGGACGGTCGAAACCGGTCTTGACCATCACGGGCTGTCTGAGTCCAAGGTTTTCGGCTATCTGCGGGATCTGGCCGGGTGTCGCGGTCGCGGTGAACGCGGCCATCACCGGACGGGCGGGCAGTTCCTTGATGAACTCGCCGATGCGCAGGTAGCTGGGACGGAAGTCGTGGCCCCATTGGAGCACGCAGTGGGATTCGTCCACCGCGACCAGATCGATTCTCGTGCTCTTCGCGAAGAACTGGAAGTCGTCCGCCCACAACCGTTCCGGCGCGACGTACAGCAAACGAATCTCCCCCGCCTTGACGCCGGCGTAGATGCTTTGGCGTTGGGTCGGACTGATGCCGCTGCCGATGAACGCGGCCCGCACATGCCTGGCCTGCAACGTCTGGACCTGGTCGCGCATGAGCGCGCGCAATGGGGTGATGACTAGGGTGAACGATCCGGGACGCGTGGCGGGAAGCTGGTAGCACACGCTCTTGCCGCTGCCGGTCGGCATGACCGCGATCAGGTCATGGCCGGACAGGATCGACGTGACGGCCTCCAACTGGCCGGGGCGAAACGACGAGTATCCATACGTGCGTTCCAACTGGCTGGTCGCGGCCTGAACATACGAGTCCGGCAGGCTGGCCCGCACGATCTCGTTTGCATCGTCCCTTAGATCCAAGTATTCGATATCCATTGCGCTTCTTCTCTCCCCTTATGGGCTCGGGCATGGCCTTGTGCTTTCCCGGCGCATAACCCCATTATATCACATGGGTGAGATAAACATATCGGTTGGTTGACTTGGCGACTTTTTCAACCTTACGACTCAATCTTCTGTCTAAGGATCGATTCGTACGGCTCGAAAGCCGGACCCGGCTTGTAGAGGTCGGGATATGCGGGGTCCAATACGCCCGCCAGGAAACTTCTGAGATGCTCGTCCTTGCTGGACAAAAGAGGTATCGCCCCAATGCCCACCTGTTCGATGCTGTCCCAGTAAGGCAGTCTGTTCATATCAGCGTCCTTGTCGGGCGGATACAAGATTACCCCTTTGACTACTGGTCTGACCTTTCTTCTGCTTTCGCTGAGATATATGCCACATTTGACCAATTGACTAGTCTATTGGTCTTTATTGTGTCGTGTCGTCGTCCGCTTGGGATTCGTCGTCTCCGGTCAGGTGTCGGACGCCGTTCCAACGGTCGATGTGTTCCGCGCACCAGCGCGTGTCCTCGACGGTAGGATCACCGCACGCCGTATCGGTCTGCCGCCATTGGCAGGTGCCGTCCGTGTCCGCGTTTTCGTCGCGCAGCTTGTCCTTGTCCACGTTCTCGAAGACGTGCAGGACGGTTCGCGCGCATGCCGCGGCCTCCATACATGATTCCAATCGTCTCAACGCGGCCAGAAGCCGTTCCGTGTCCTTCGCCATATGGGCCGGATCGTCCACGCTATCGCCGATGACGACGCGCCTCATGTTCTCCGCGTCCCGTCGTAGTCCCCGTGCCTGTTGTTCCAGACACGCCATGTGGAGTCCGAGCGTCGCCGTTCTCCTGTCGATGTAGTCGGACATCCTTCCGATGCGTCTGGCTTGGAATTCGTAGTTCACCATTGTCCCGTCCTCTCCCTCGCCTCCCATAAGTCTAAGCGATCGGTGGCGTGCCGTCCCTTGTGGATCGGATCGGTTCGGATTCGCGTTGCGGTCTCGACGTCAAGGCGGGCCTGGCCGCTCGTGTCCTGTACGGCGGGGTGTTCCTAGATTCCGAGGATGTGTTTCTTCGCCGCTGTTTCAGATGGGATGGAAATCTGTTCTGCTGGAGCGGATTGTTTCCGTGTCCGGAATGACGCCACGCTACCGCATGTCGGCGGGATAGCCCGAGCGTAGCTCGCTCCGGGTCAACGTGGCCATGGCGGCGGGAAGGATGGCCTGCGGCCTGCGTGTCCCCCATGCGGCACGGCACATGTCCACGAGCCGGTCGCCGTCGATGGTTTCGATTCCGGTGTCCGAAGCATAGGCCAGGGCGTCCGCGGAGTAGCCGCTGGTGGTGACGACGACCATGCCGTCCGCGCCGATTCCGCTGTTGGCGCCGTAGAGCTTCTGCAGTACGGGACGTCCGACGCGATGCCCGCGGCCGTAAAGCTTGCATTCCACGATCCATGTCATACCGCCGCGTTCCAGGAAGATGTCGTATCCGCCGTCCCGTGCGGGAGGCGTCACCGTCGCCGTGTAGCCATATGCCCGGAACAGGCCGGCGCAGTATTCCTCGAACCGTGTGGGCTCGTCCTGGAACCTGTTGATGATGTCGTCCACGCCGTCCGCGGCCTGTTGGAGTTCGAGCCGTCGCTGCATGATCCGCATCTTACGTTCTTCCTCGGCGCACGGCATGATGTCCGCGTGCGCGGCCCTTAGATCGACCGCCAATCCATACAGGCTTTCCGGATCTTTGGACCACATCTCCCAACCGTCGATCAGGAGCCATGACTTGTTGCGGATGATACGGCGGTCGTTCGTACGCCGGTCCCTGGTGCCATCCTTTTTCGCGGTACGCCATTCGGGCCATGCAAGGCTGAGGCTGCCGGGTCTGGCGATGTCCCCGCTGCGGGAGATGTGGATGTTTTCGGGGACGGTCACGCCATACCGTCTGCCGACCTTGACCCGTAGGATCCACTGGCGTATGAGTATGACAAGCCATACGGCGAGGCAGCCGGCCACGATGGCGAGTATGGCGGGCACGCCGTATAGGAGGAATTCGTCGCATAGATCGGACCATTGCGCTCCGTCCGTGTCATACAGCAGGTCGTTCAGGTATTGGAACACCTTTTCCATCATTCCATCTCCGTTCTTTCATCCTTACAACATCGAAGACGCTTTAAAAGCGTGCACTACTCATGCTCTTTTAGCCCGAACCGGCGGATGATTCCGTCGCGGTCCTCGCCGCTGTTGCCCCACCAGGATACGAACCCTGACGGATCGACCTCACCCGTCTGCCTGCTCATCTTGGCCATAATCCTCAACACTGCCGGAGAGAACACCCTGCGCAAGCGCACGTTTTCCATACGGTCCCATCTCAGCCACGCGCAGACCAAGCGATGACTTTTGCGCGCGCGCCCGATGACCTTGAACGAGCCGCCGATTGTTCTCGTGTCCGCCCACTCACTGGAGATGTAGACCTTCGTTCCGGCCGAGAATATCTTCGTACCGTGCATGATGTGATGGTCCTGGCCGGTCTCGTGCGCGTCCACGACATTGGCGACGGGACACCACGACCAGACCTCATCGTCCGCCCCATCCTTTTCGCCTTCGTCTTGTACTAAAACATCCATAATGCCAATTTATCCATCACAATAGTGCGCCAATAGCTGATAGAGACCTTTAGAGATGCTTCTATCAGCCGAAGACGTGATCGGAACTAGTAATGATTTTCCATGTACAATAGCGGATTTTGACGAGCATTACACGTTGCCCCCCCTATAACAGTAAACTCATCTGTACACCGGATCCGAACCTACTTGAGTCAATGAGGTCAGTTGGATATAGTTTGAACACCGCTGTAGCCAATATTATCGGTAATTCAATCGCAGTTCAAGCACAACGAATCAACGTTCGATATTTGGAGCTACTTATTCATCTTTCACACACCTATAGATGGTAGAACGCCCCACGTTCATCATCGCAGCAATCTGATTAACAGTCACTGATTTAGACTCATACAGACGCCGCACTTCCCTGACCTGTTTCTCGTCGAGCTTCGCCGGACGACCTCCTTTCCGGCCTCGTGCTCGCGCCGCCGCAAGTCCGGCGCGGGTGCGTTCGCGGATCAGGTCGCGCTCGAACTGTGCGAGCGATCCGAAGATGTTGAACACGAGCGTGCCGCCCGGATTGCTCGTGTCGATCGCCTCGGTCAACGAGCGGAACTGCACTCCCCTCCCGTCGAACGTGGCCATCAGGTCGACCAAGTTCTGCATACTCCTTCCTAAGCGGTCCAGCTTCCACACCACGACGGTGTCGTCCTCGCGCAGGAGGTCGAGCATATGGTCGAGTTCCGGACGGTGCGTCTTAGCGCCGGACGCCACGTCCGTGAAGATCCGGTCGCATCCCGCCTTCACAAGTGCGTCCTTCTGCAGGTCGGTGGTCTGGTCGCCGGTACTGACCCTCGCGTATCCGTAAATCATGCTCGCCATGCCCCAAACCATACCATTTCCAGAGCGTCACTGGATAGGTGGTCATGAACATGCTTATCAGGATTCCACTGTTGTCCGAGATCAGGGCCGCCATGCCGGGGACGATTTCTGCCAATATTCCGAAGGCAAGGAACAGCCTGTAAAACATGAGGAGCGGTCGTCCGAGACGAAACGCTTTTTCACTGTCGAGCATTCCTTTCCTCCAACCTTCATCCTTGTATGCCAGATTGGCCATTAGAGCCAGCGTCAGCAGGCTCATGAACGCCATGACGAATGCGAAGGCTCCGGCTTCGCCGTACAAGGCAGAGGAACAATATGAAGAACAGGACGAATGCAGTCAGATGGGCGAACCACATGCTGCGTCTCGGCCAAGCGAGATGTACGATAAGCGCGATTGCCGTGAGAATACATACGGACGCGATCATCATCACCGCATCCGGAACATTGCCTTTCGAAACGATGGCCCAGATAAGACCGACGCCGAACGGGCCCAGGAGAACCGCCAATAGGATATAGCTCCATTTCGGTAAGGTGTTTGCTTTTGCATCACTGGACATTGTGGAAGCTCCTTTCTTATGGCAGAAAACCAGTTCATTTTCAAGGCTAACCGAACCAAATTGGCTCATATTGGTTTTGTGGGAATCTACTGGCTGATTCGTTGGTTTCCGCAAATATGGTGGCCCTCACTATCCGTTCTTTCTTCTCGCCGCGCATGTGATCCATTCAGGTGATTGGAGGTTCGGCTATGCCACGTTGCTATCGGTTCGACGGGTCCGCGGGCATGGATCTGCGTCCCGCATCAGTGTTGGAGACGGAGGATGCTCGCAGGACGGAACTCCGTCGTCGTCGCGAACCGATGGCCGTGACCACTCGTATCCGCATGGTCGATCAGCCGCCGTGTGGATTGCTGTCCCTGTCCTTGTTCGACCATGTGCCCCTCGCAGACCATATGGCCCTGCATCCGCGTTCTATGGAGACGGTCGCGCCGGACCTTGCCGGCCTGTACGTAGATTACATGACGCGAATCGCGATGGGCGCGCCCAAAAGGACCGCGTTCCGCATTCCCCTGTTGGGCGCCCGTCTGGTCGGTCAGGGCGAGTATGCGGAATCGTTGCTGTCCAGAATGGTGGATTTCGCTTTTCCTTCGGCTCGCGCTGCGTGCCTGCTGCTTGATTTCGACGCGGCCTCACGACGTGGACCGCAGTATTGGAGACCGCGGCGGATGGTTCCGGATGCGGCGACGTATTTCAATCTGACACGCATGGTCGCCAGGTCCCGCGTGTTCCTCGACGAGTATGGTCCGGTGGTATGGGAGGGATTCGATTTCGAGGGAGGCTATACGGACCGGATCACGAGCGGGTCCGGTGATTTCCTCACCGGGGACACGTTGTGGGATTTCAAGGTGAGTGGTTATCCTCCGAATCACCGGTACACGCTTCAACTGCTCATCTATTGGCGGATGGGATTGCATTCCGTCCACCCTGAATACCAGTCAATCCGGCGATTGGGTTTCTTCAACCCCCGCCGGAACGAGGTGTGGCTGTTGGACGTGGACCGGATTACGCCGGAGCTCATCGATTGGACTGACCGTGAGCTGATCGGCTATCCGGCCTGATGGCAACTCGTTCAGTGTGCGAGCTCCAGACGGTACTCTTTCCTTTGGTTGACGGTTTCAATGAACTGGCTAAGGAACCATATCGTGCCCATCGCCTCGTCAAGGTCCCTGAACTGGTAGTAGCAGTTTCCCGCATCAAGGTCGAGGGCGATCCTGTAGTCGTCGTTCCCGGCATCGACGACTATCGTCGCCGGCTCCGGTTTCTCACCGATTCCCATGAACTCCACCCAAGTGGCCGGCATTAAACCAGGCGTGGTACCGTCCGGGAAATGCAGCTTTTTCACCACCGATTCCATCGAATGGCAGGAACATCGGACGATTTCAGGGTTTTTCGCCACGAAGAATTCCGTGAAGATGCTTCCATTGCGAAGCCCTGGCCGGTATTCCTGCGATCTTGCCATGGCGTAGACGTTGCGGTTCAGGGGAAAGTCACTGCCGTTCCGTAGACCGATCCAGAAGTGTCCTGTTTTCGATTTGTATTCGATCTTGTCTTCCATGGTCTGTTCTCCGTTCATTGTTCATTCCTTTCCTTCGCCGCTTGCCTGCGCCATCGGCTCACGCACCGTTCGATGCGTTTGCGTCCGATGACTTCCGGACCGACGCCCGCGCTTCTGAACACGTCCACCGGCCGGGCACCCAACTCGAGCTCGTATTCCACATAGCGGATGAAATACCTGTTCCAGGTGATCCGTTTCTCACCGCACTCGTCAACGGCGTCGAGACCACACAGGTATTGGCGTTCCTCGGCATCGAATGGCTTGTTGCATGGCCTTGCCTTCGGTTTGGCCCGGTTCATTCTGCCCTGTTGCAACGCTTCCTGTTTCAAGAGTAGTTTCATGCCTTCCGCGAGGACCTGGGTTGGCGTCATGTGATGCATCACCGCATACGATTCGATTTGTCTTTTGAGTGAAACGGGCAATCCGAGACCAGTGGTCTCAGCGTCATCGTCTGATGGCTTGCCGTGTGATCGTGTTGCTTTTTCCGGCCTGTTCATTGTCCCATCCCGTCAACGGAGGTTCTGGTCCTGATGAATTCGGATATCTTGTCAAGGCAGATCACGGCGCCGGCACGGGCCTGTGGATTTTCAGCCAGAATCCGGTCGTAGCAGAAGTCACCGGTGCCCAAGTCTACGGCGATGATGCAGTCGTCGCTGTCGGGCCTGTCGTCGTATCCCATCGCTTCGATCCATATGGCTTCCGGTAGGATCGGAATGGTATCGCCGTATTCTTTTCCAAGGCTTCTCAACGCTGTTGCCATGGCCTTGCAGACGTCGGCGACCAGGCCGGTGTCCGGTTCCGCGTGCCGGTCGAGGAAGTATTCCGCTCCGATGTCCTCGTCGGACAGTCGGGTCGCCCGCATGCCGGCGATGGCCATGCGCGCCATGGGCACGGTGTGCCCCGTTACGGCTCCGAACCAGCATCTGGTCCTGTCGCTCATCGTCTTCCTCCTTTTCCGTGCCTCCATGCGAGGACGATCGTCACCACGCAGAAGATGATGGCAGTGGCGATCAGGCCCAGCAGGACGAGCCACAACCACCCGTATCGTGGCAGCAGCGCACATTCCACGCAGATCATGATCGTCGCGACGATGCAGGCCACGATGATGACGGTCGCTTTGACGATGGGGTCATGATTCCTGTTCATCATGCTTCTCCTGTTCCTGTTGTTTTTCGAGTTTCTTGCGCCATCGTGCGGCGCATCGCTCGATGCGTTTGCTGCCGATGACTTCCGGACCGCATCCAGCCCGGCGGAAGATGTCGCTTGGAGCGCATCCTCGCACAAGTTCCTTTATCGCGTACGCGATGAACGCTTGGTTCCATGTGATACGTTTCTCGGTGCACGCGTCGACGGCGTCTAGACCGCACAGGTATTGTCGTTCCTTGGCGTCGAATGGCTTGTTGCGTGGCCTTGCCTTCATTTTTTTCATTGTTCCGTCCTTTTTGCCGGCCGTGCGCATATGCGTCAGGGGTCAGATGTCGAGTTCTCCTTGGATGATGGCGTGGCTGCCGTCCGGCCCGTAATCGGGTTCGTCCAACTGCCAGGTCTTCTCCTCGCTTCCGTCAAACGGGTGCTCTTCCACGAGGGTCAGTCCGCACACGCCGCAACGCATCAGGCATAACCGGCTTCGGGTCGTGCGGCCTGTGATGCTCCATGGCTTCCATAAGTGGGGCCGGTGCTGGTTCCATCGACGTCGACTGTCTGTGCCGGGGCATGCCTGGAGGGTTCTCAGACGGTTGTTCCAGCAGAGGAACAGCATGTCTCCAATGTCGGTCCAACGGTCCGTCCAGTGGATGATCTCACCGTCCCATCTAACGGGCAGCCGCTCGTCCAGGAGCGCGCTTTCCGATCGGAGGGCCGCGTCGGCCTCCCCTATCGTCGTGTCTCCGCTCGCCGTCATGGTCTCTGGCCGGCTTGGTATTCCACGCCGGCCAGGAACGCCTGGCCGATGATATTCAATGTGTGGTCGATGCCGTACCGGTCGTTCCGGTCCGACACCATGTATTTCCTCCTTATCCGGCGGGCGTATTCGTTGGCCGGTTCCACCGCGTCGGCCAGCGTGTCGGCCCATATGCGTTCTTCCTCGCTCATTCGTCTTCCTCCTTGTCGAGTGCCTGTTCCGCTTGGATGCAGAAGTCCAACGCGTCGTTCCATCCCGCCCGGTACGCGATGACCCATGCCTGCGCCGGCGACTCGTCGGTGAGGCGCGCCGCGATCAATGTCCTGATGGCGTTGCCTTTGACGAATTCGTCGGCGCCGATCCTGTCCATGTCGTTGGCGCCGTCGTTTTTCCTGAGCCTGAGTTGGATGGCTTCGGCCATGAGTCGTGTCGCCGTGGTGTGCAACTGTCTGGCGCGCTCCTGGAGCTCGTTCTTGAGCGCGGCCGGCACCATGAAGCTCACCATGGCCTTCCCATCGTTTCCCTCTCTTTTCTCTTCCATGGAGAACAATCCGTCGTTCACCGGTCCCTTCCTTCCTTTTTCCCGCCCAGCATGACGATCTGGAGGCGGATCTCCTCGATTCTTCGGTCCAGGTCCTCGACCGCGCCCCTCAATTCGATGTCCTTTTCGACCAGGCATCCGGCCGTCTCCCCCACGAATCGCATGACGTCTCGTTCGCCGCATTCCGTCGCGTGTCTCATCGCCACGCTTCCGTCAATCCATCGCTGACGGTGAGTTCCGCCCACGCGCGGTTCATGGTCTGGGCGAATCTGAGCGTCATGCGTCCGCTTGACGCGTGTTTGAGGAGTTCATGGTATAGGGTTTCCGCTGTATCGCAGGCCTCGTCGTGGCCGATGGGTTCGATGTCGGGATCGTCTTGCATGGGCATGCCGAACTCGTCCATGACCTTTTTCAGCGCGTCGGACGCGGCCGTCATGCCGTGCAGTCCGTCGGCGAACATGTCCGCCACCTGCGTCGTCCTGTCGAGTCTGGCCGCGAATTTTACCGCCTGTTGCATGATTGTCGCTCCCATGTCTTCCCCTTCCTTTCATTGGGATGATGGTCGTGTAGATTGTCGTGAGGAGGATGGGGACGAGGGTTATCGCCATGATGCCGCATACGACTCCTGTATGCCGGCTGATGAACGTGGCCCGCGGGTCGATCCGTGACCAGATGATGGTCATGATGTAGCAGGCGCAGCAGATGGTGAACAGGTCCATCGCGATGGTCGCGAGGGTCTGGAGCGTCATGCGTGGTTTTCGTCCGTTCCTCATCGGTCCTCGTCCTTTTGGGGATCGGTTTCCCGAAAAGGGTTTTGGGGAGGAACACCTTCGGGGGAAAGTGTGCGAGTCTGTTCTTTTATTGTTTCCCCCGTCGGTTTCCTTCATTGATTCCACATGTCCCCATTGCGATATCGGGGGTAATGTTCGTCAGAGAATCTTCCATGGGTGCGGGCGTCCCATGATGTTCTGGTAGTCGTTGGCATCGAGTTCGTTTTCGAGGATGGAGACGGTCTCGTGGTATTCGCGCATCGTCTTCACCGCGCGTGCCTGCTCGCGTCCTGCGGCGCATAGGAGCGCGATTGCGGTCGCGAACGGGATGATGGCGAGGAACGGAGTGCTTTCCACCATCGACAGAGTTATGACGAGGCAGGCTATGGCCATGACCGCTTCCAGGTCGCGGTTGTTTCTCATCGTGTGCGCCTGGGTCGATTCCAGTTCGCTTTCGCTTTTCATGCGGGCCGTGTCTTCGAGATCGAGGCTGCTTGGACGGTATGCGTTCGGATCCGGATTCATTCGTGCGCTCCTTGCCTGGCTTTGGTTTTCTCCTAATCCGGTCACGCATGCGTTGATTGTTATCGGTACATGAAATCACGAATGGACGGCCATCTCGCATGGGCTGACCGTCCGTGCGCGCAGGCCGATTATGTCGTCTTCAAAACGCGACAGCAGTCGGTCATGTTCGTCGGTTTTGTCCGGTTCCCAGAGGACATCCGTTCGCATTTTCATATTGGTTCGTCCTTCTTTCGCCGAGGGCCGAGGGTGGATATCACTGGTATCGGGCCCGTAGATCCATGGGGATGCGTGCCATGATGTCGTGATGTCGATTGTCTATTAGGCTTGTTCTGGTTTTCCATCTGCTTGCTTTTCTCGTTCTGCTGGCTCATGCTCATTCCCGATATCGGCTGGTATGGTGAAAGCGTTCGTCTTGGGAATAGGAGGTTTTCCGTGGGATTGTTCGAAGGATTGCAGAATCTGTTCCGTGGCATCTCCAAGGGTCGGTCGGATGATTCGGACAAGCTCCCTGTCGTTTCGTCCGTCGGGTTGGATGAATCGGATGGTACGTTGCGCTTCACTGTCGCGGATGACCATATGCAGGTGGATATGATCTGGAATCTGCTCACCGAACAGATCGGAGAATGCCGGAATCAACAATTGCCAAAACCGTTGCCCAATCCGGATGACCTGTTCCGGCCGCCGCTTATAGGGGCGTGGGCCGAGGACCGCCTTGTAGGAGGCGCGTTCGTCATGCCAGACCTGGAGGATTCCGCATATTATGCCGCTGCCGGGCACGGTGATGCAGCAGAGTTCCTTGCCGTAAGGACCGCCATGATCCAAGGGATCGCGGTGCCGCCCGAGTGTCGGCGTATGGGTGTCGGTGCCGAGATCAAACGGCATTGCGGCTTGTGGGCCGCACAGCACGGCTGTGTACTCGTGTTGTCCGTCGTGACGAACGACGCCGCGGCTCGCATGAACGAGAAAGCCGGCTATCAGGTTTTGCCACCGTTGGTCACGCTCGTCGTTGAGGCGGTGGATCACGGCCGGTCCGTTACCTTCATCGGGCTTCCGTTCGATCGTGACTCTCCCGCCTGTACGCGTTGGGCTTTCGGTTTGGTTGGCCACGTTGATGGGCTTGCGGTCCGGGTTGGCATGGGAGGTGTGGCCGAGGGATGATGCCGTGATGTCGTGTAGTCGTAGGATTCTTCCTTGACCGTCCGCTAGGTCCGATATCCTCCCTCCTCTTGCGGGCGCTTCGAGCATGATCGTGTCCGTCATTTGCCTATCCTCCTGTTGAGTGGATTACGGTTTCATGTTGGTCACGCTGAAATTGTTTGTTATTAGTCGTTCACACTTATCTGTTGTAGGGCTTTGATGATCAGGGAGAGTTTCGCGTCCAGATCCAACAGTCGGGCCTCCGGAACCGGAGTCGGAACGGCGTATTGCACGCCGAGGATATGCTGCAGGGTCTTGCTTTCCGATGCCATACCCACTGCCATGCGATTCACTACCTGGCGTTGATGTTCCTGCACCGTCCTTGTGTAATGACGCATCACGACCTCCTGGGTGGAGTCTCCGATGTTGTCCATCGTTTCACGGATCGTGCCGCCGTTCTGCATGAGCAGGGTCGCATGAGTGACACGCAACGTACGGAACGTCGCTGTCGTGCATCCCGCCTGTTCGCGCGCTTGACGGAAATGATTGCCCAGGGTCGTCGGGGCGAGTGGTCCCTTTCCCCGACGGGACTGGAATAAATACGGGCTGGATTCGTCTTTTCGATTGGCGATATGCTCGCGGACCAATGGCACCAGCAGGTCAGGCAACGGGCACACGCGTTTGGAATGCTTCGACTTGGTCGGCCCTAATCTTAATTCTCCCAGATCGTGTTCCCCACGGCAGACCGAATGATTCACCATCATGGTTCGGGCTTCAAGATTGAAATCGGATACGCGCAACGCGCATGCCTCGCCGATTCTCATGCCACCGGCCCATGCGGCCAAGAGGACACTTAGCCGGTCGTATTCCGGCATCGACTCGTATAGGGCGGCCAGTTGCGTGCCCGTCAATGGCGGCACCTCCCACGATTTGGGTTCCGGATCAGGTGGAATCGGTAGGGTGAACGGATTCGACGCCAGCAATGGCATTCCTGTACCGAACTTGTCCGAGCATGCGAGATTCATGATGGCTTTTAGTCTCTGGCACATGCGGGGGAACACCCACTCGCCTTCCTCATGCTCGCCGAAGTACCATTTGGAAATCACGTCCGG
>OKWA01000043.1_pt1 | contig 105263 bp, 77 predicted proteins | sample 1606861 | NCBI WGS metagenome assembly OKWA01 (sample SAMN03281007, study PRJEB24777) | human gut metagenome | isolation source: fecal sample PR166 from 1 month old female Malay infant, vaginally... | reverse complement strand
AACTGGACTAAAACCTACCGCTTTTTCGGAAGGAAAACTCACGCCACACTGGCCTATAACAACTTGACAAAACACATTCCCGCATGATGTCCATCACCCAGCCGCGGTCGATCCCGGCCGGATCCCGGCCCTGCGCCGACGACCGGGCGCGCGTCTTGCGGCACCCGTACACGGCCATGAAGGAACCGGCATGGGCCTCGAGGATGCCGCGGGCCGGCGCCTCGCGCCCGGCGGCCATGCGGCTGCCGCGTGTCCGGATCCGGGCCCGTCAGCCGCATGGCGTGACGAACCCGCAGCCCGGCGGGCCGGCCGGCGCCCCGCCGGCTGGCCCGACCCCGAAACGGTCCCTGAACCCGTCGACGCAAGCGACCGTCAACGCCGTGCCGGGCCGAGCCTGGCCGCGAAAAAAGCCGACGCCGCCGTCAATATCCCGTTCACGCGCCCCAATCGCGCGGCCTCGGCCCGCGAACCCCTCAACTCCGCCATCGCATCCCCGGCCGACTGCCTGGTCTCCGCCGCGACCGCGGCGCCCGTCTTGTCGCTCCAACGGCGCAGCGTCTCCGGCGCGACCCCCGGATCCCCGGCGACCTGATCGACCGCCCTGGTCTCCGACGAACACGAGCCGCGCGACTCCGTCAACAGCCCAACGGCCTTCGCCCTGAACTCCGGCGTGCATCCCGCGCCCTTCGCCATGGCCCCATCATCTCCCATCGAGCCAGGGAAAACACGGAACAAAAAACAGTTCATATCAGATGGCCGCGCCCGGCGCGTTCATGGGCGCGCGCCCGCCCATGGACCGCGCGCACGAGGGGGATCCCACCCGGCCGCCGGCCGAGTCGTTCGGCCTGACGCCGGGCGTGCCGCCCAGGAGGAACCGTACGGCCCCATGGGATTGCGACAGGGAGGCGCACAAGGGGCGTAACATGGTCGAACGCGTCTTCAACCGCATGAAGCACCACCGCAAGGCCGCCACCCGCCAGACAGGCCCGACGAGACCTTCCTCGCCGACCTCCGGCTGATCCTCATCGCCACCTACCTGAAAAAACACAGCCAAAACCCAACTAGCGTAAACACACCCTAATGCCTGCATATGGACGTTGGCACACCTCCATAGGGGGTATCCACACAGACCATACATAAACGAGATGCTCCGGGATGGATTCCGGAGCATCTCGTTATTCATGGATTCGTCGAGAAATCTTGGCCTTCTCGACTTCTCATGCCTTACTTGCCAAGTTCCTTGGCGACGTATGTCTTGAGGGTTTCCTCCCAATCCGGCGCGTGGTACCCGGCGTTCTCGATCTTGGCGAGGGACAGGGCGGAATGCGTCGGACGCGGGCTGACCGGGGCCTTCGCGTTCGCGAAGTACTCCGCGGTCGAGATCGGGCGCACCCTGTCGCCGTTGCCGTTGGCCTGGTCGAACACCTTGCGGGCGATGTCCGCCCAGCTCCTCACCGCGCCCGAACCGGTCAGGTCGTACGTGCCGAACGGCGCCCCGGAGTCGAGCAGGTGGAAGATCGCCTCGGCCATGTCGCGGGTGAAGGTCAGGCGGCCGTACTGGTCGTCCACCACGGTGACCTCGTCCAGGCCGTCCCGCGCGTCCGCGACGCGGTCGGACAGGGCCATCATGGTCTTGACGAAGTTGCGTCCCTCGCCAATCACCCAGCTGGAACGCAGGATGTAATGGCGCGGCGCGTTCGCCACGGCGATGTCGCCCGCGGCCTTGGTCTGCCCGTACACGCCGAGCGGCGCGAACGCCTCCTCCTCGTCATGCTCCTCGGCGGTGCCGTCGAACACGTAGTCCGAGCTCACGTGCACCAGGGTGATGTTGTGCTCGCGGGCGACCCTGGCGAGCAGGGCCGGGCCCTGCGCGTTGGCCTTCCACGCCACGGGGCGTCCCTCCGGGGTCTCCGCCCTGTCGACCGCGGTGTACGCTCCGGCGTTGATGATCGTGCCGTACAGGCTCCAGTCGAACCGGTCGTACTGGGCCGGGTCGGAGAAGTCGAACGTGTCGATGTCGTTGAACTCGAAGCCCTCCAGGCCGTGCTCCTCCACGTAGTCGCGGATGGCGTGGCCGAGCTGGCCGTTGCAGCCGGTGACCATCGTGCGGCGCGGGGCCATGGGCCTGGCGTCCCTGAGCATCGGGTGGTGCAGGTCGGCCTCGCTGCGCTCGGACTCCTCCAGCGGAATCGGCCACTGGATGTCCAGCTCCGGGTCCGCGAGGTTCACGAAGGTGTAGGTCTTCTTCTGCTCGAGGCTCCAGTGCGCGTTGACGAGGTACGTGTACGCGGTGCCGTCTTCGAGCGCCTGGAAGCTGTTGCCCACGCCGCGCGGCACGTAGATCGCCTTGGACGGGTCGAGGCGGGTGGTGTACACCTGGCCGAAGCTCTCGCCCGGGCGCAGGTCGACCCACGCGCCGAACACCGCGCCGGTCGCGATGCTGATGTACTTGTCCCACGGCTCGGCGTGGATACCGCGGGTCACGCCCTTCTTCGCGTTGAACGAGATGTTGTTCTGCACCGGCCCGAAATCGGGCAGGCCCAGCGCGGTCATCTTCGCGCGCTGCCAGTTCTCCTTGAACCAGCCGCGGTTGTCGCCGTGCACCGGCAGGTCGAACACGATCAGGCCGGGGATGTTCGTCCTCTCGACCTTCAGTTCCTTCTCAAAATCCATGAGTCCCATTCCTTGATGTTGTTATTCTGCTCAAATAGTAGTCAGCAGAATAGAAAACGGCTGTTTCCCAACAGTCTTATTCTGCAGAAGTCCATTTCTTATTCTGAAATCTCCTATTCTGCAGAAAAGCCTTGCTTCAGTTCCCACTCTGGGTACCTTCGCGATCCCGCGTTGAAAATACGCCCCTCTCTCCTCAAAGAAGTCAGAAGATTCCCGACTTTTTTGTTTTTTTCGTCATCTGTGAGCATATCGCCCAGCTTCGTAAACAACAACTTATTAATATCCTGCCGAGAGGCCGAACCAAATTCCTCAAGATAGCTAATAATTAGCCTCTGGTAAAACATATCGTCCTGATTATGTGCTTTCACATATTCGGCCTTAGTGTCCGAAGCTGCAGCAATTACCGGCGCAACTTGAAGATGCGGTTTTCTTCCAGTAATCAGCTTCTTCTTTCGTAAACGCGCGACAACATCTTCTGGAATGGCCATTCCTTTCTGGACTCTATCCAATGCAAGCACATCAGGCAACGGAAGACCAGTGTTGCTCAGAAGCAAGCGAGTGTACTCCTGGTCAACCACTCCGCCATACATGGTCAAACGAACCTTGATCACTTCACTCAGGTCATAATCGGGGAGCGGAAGATACCTGCCGGCTTGGACTTCGTTCATCCTCTTAATCCCGTATCCCATACGATCAATCATGTATAGCTCACCCATGGCCCTGACCAAAAATGGGTTACGGTAACGATCAGGAGACTTATCTCCCAAGATATAGTCATCTGGATGTCCTTCAAAGAAGGAACCACTGTTATCGAAAACCAGACGGTCCGGATATTCTGTTACCAGAATCCGCGCGCCTCTGCAATAATCTTGATGCGCAATACAATTATGCAGAGCTTCCATAACGGATTGCTCGTCATATTTCGACACTTCCTGCGGCATTAACTGTCCCGGAGGAAGCAACCGTAACTGAATATTCCTGATTCGTCGATACAGCCGCGTTGTGCTCAGCAGAAATGGCAAACCAAAATGTTCATAAGCGTTCTCCTGTCCCACCAGCTTCCATGTCATTTCAAACATGCCGGCTGGCAGTTTATCAACTGCTTCAGGTTTACCCAGCAAGAGTAATGCGGCACGAGTCAATTGACCGTTCTTGGTTACACGAGCACGGTTAAGAAACTCCTGATCGGTCCAACAAGCGATTTCTTCTTCGCTAATACGGTTCGCATGAGCCTTTGCAAAAGCCGAGTGGGCGTGACGCATAGCTTCCTCGTCCAAATCGCTTAGCGAAGATCTTGAACTATTTCTGCAGTCCAATCATTAATGTCAGTTTCGCTTCGGATACGATCCATCTTGTCTGCGGTCAGGGCAACAAGACTCTCGCCACTTCTCCCGTGCCAATATCCCTGCCATGATACAGGAAGTCCGGTTGGAGCAGGTGGAATCTCAAACATGAGCACTCTTCCTTCGGGAAGATTCAACTCATGAATGTCTTTAAAAGATGAGCGCGGCTCGGTATCACGAGTAATCTGCATCTTCAGTTGCGACAAACGTTCCGGCTCTTTGCCGTACTTCGTCCCAACTATTGTGTGCGTCTTGTTGTCTACACCGAACACCAGCCAAGCCGAAGCATTGCCTCTAAGATTAGCTTCGTTGGATAAAGCAGAAAAATATTTCCCAATTGTGCCAGTCGAATAATCTTCTCCAGCCGCTTTGAATTCAACGACTTCGTTCTCCCAGTCCACAATCAACTGGCGAAGCAATGCTTCCAGCTCAGCCTCATCACTCATCTACAGCTCACTGGCCCTGCTGCTTGTACCTGGCCTCGGTGGCGGCCTTCGCGGGCTCCCACCAGGCGCGGTTCTCGGTGTACCACTCGATGGTGGCCCTCAGTCCGGACTCGAAGTCGGTGTGCGTGGGCCTCCAGCCGAGCTCGGTCTGCAGCTTGGTGGAGTCGATGGCGTAGCGGCGGTCGTGGCCGGGGCGGTCCTTGACCCAGTCGAACGCGTCCTCGTCCTGGCCCATCATCTTCAGGATCATGCGCAGCACGGTGATGTTGTTCCTCTCGCCGTTGGCGCCGATCAGGTACGTCTCGCCGATGCGGCCCCGGGTCAGGATGGTCCACACGCCGCTGGAGTGGTCCTCGGTGTGGATCCAGTCGCGCACGTTCTCGCCCTTGCCGTACAGCTTCGGACGGATGCCCTCGAGAATGTTGGTGATCTGGCGGGGAATGAACTTCTCCACATGCTGGTACGGACCGTAGTTGTTCGAACAGTTGGAGATCGTGGTCCTCAAACCGTACGTGCGCGTCCACGCGCGCACCAGCATGTCCGATGCCGCCTTCGTGCTCGAGTACGGGCTGGACGGATGGTACGGGGTGGACTCGGTGAACTTCGCCGGATCGTCCAGCGCCAGGTCGCCGTACACCTCGTCCGTGCTCACGTGATGGTAGCGGACGCCGTACTTGCGCACGGCCTCCAGCAGGCGGAACGTGCCCTCCACGTTCGTCTTGAGGAACGGCTCGGGGTTCGCGATGCTGTTGTCGTTGTGCGACTCGGCCGCATAATGCACGATCGCGTCGTGGCCCGGCACGATCCTGTCGAGCAGCTCCGCGTCGCAGATGTTGCCGTGCACGAACTCGACGCGGTCCTCCGGCAGGCCCGCGATGTTCGCGATGTTGCCCGCGTAGGTCAAAGCGTCCAACACGGTCACGTGCACGTCCGGATGGTTGTCGACCACGTAATGCACGAAATTCGATCCGATGAAACCGCAGCCACCGGTCACGATGATGTTCTTGGGAGTGAAAAGTTCTTCAGACATAGAACTTTATCTTAGCCTTGCCGTTGTATGTACGCCAAGTCCCGGCGGGGCGAACGGAGCCGTTCTCCCCGCTCCCTGCCTGCAGCAATCGAGAACTCGACTTGGAATTAGTTAATCCGCTGCACTTCGTACGGCGTCTCCCCGCTGACCGTCTCGCCGATCTTCACGAGACGATACCCGTCGAACCTGCGCTTGTTCAGATCGTTCGTTGAAAGTACGTAGGTCACTCCCAACCGTTCCAGCTGTTCAGGAGTCACGGTAATCGTATACGCATCGCTGGCGGAGAGCTTGAATGGTTTCTCCGCCGGCTTATCAACGATGTTGATGCTGATGAACGCGTATCTGTTGTAGATGCGCTGCCATGTGCCGTCCGGATCGAGGCGTTTCATGCCTTGCAGGTCCGGGGTAACCGCCAAGGCGTTGAACGTCTTCACGCCGTTCGCCACCAGCAGATTCGCCAGACGTGCGCAGTTACCGCCTTCCGCGACCCATACTCCAGGCTTATGCTCCTGCAGTATGCGCACCTGCTGGACCACCGGTTGATCGGTGATTGGCGCGGAGGAGTACTGCACCGGATTGATTGCAAGACCGGAGAAGGCCATAACCAATGTTGCAAGGGTTGCGACGATCTTACCGACCTTCAAATCGCACGACACCACAGCCGCCGCAAGGACGAACCCGGCTGCCGCGCACGATATGGTCATCGTGACATCCAGATACGGACTGAAGACCATGTATGCGATCACCGCGGCGCATACCGTGTACACCACGGCGACCACAGCCTTGGCCTTCACGGAATGGTTGGCGCACCATTCCCGAGCACACCTGATTAGCAGGATGATGTTGCATACTCCAATGGCGACCGTGGTCCTGCTGCTGGTCACCGATGACATGAACGTCAGCTTTGACAACCAAGCAGGGAATCCGACAACGGCAAATACGGACATAAACACAAGGAACGCGATGAGATAGCAATCGAGGAAACTGGCTTTCTTGCGCTTAATCATGTTCATGACCGCGAACAGCATGCCCAGAGGGCACAGATCGATGAATGCGGCAACTTCCACATTGTTGCCAGTGAGCATTGCGCTCTCGTAGAAATCCTTGAATGGCAGGCAAAGCGTGGCCAAGGAAGAGAACATCAGCAGCGGGGATTGGCCGCCGCCCTTCGACATACGCGACCCCGGGTAGGCGGTGCTCATCATCGCACGGATCGTGTCAGCGGATTTCAGCAGGGCCAAACCCAGCAATGTTGTGAAAACGAGTCCTATCACAACCAGTCCGACGATTTGGACGGGCTTGAAGCGAATCTTCCCCCAGTGCCTGATCACCATGGCGATGATGAGGCCCAGAAGAATGTAACCCATCGGAATTTGCCATGCCGGGTACAGCGTGAGGATGAACATGCCAGCGCACTGCATGATTACCGCACCGCATAGCAGCCGCACCCACGTCTCCTGCCGTTGGAGCATGTGGTCGAAGCAGCAGATGGATACGAATACCGCGATCAGCATTTCCGGCAAACCGTTGACCGCGAACCACCATTGCGTGAGTGGCGCGAAGGTGATGAGCGAAGCGCCGAAAACCGCCATGGGACGGGAGACGGGCTTCTTGTCGCCACCGACGCACAGAAAGAACTGATAAGCGGAGAGGAACAGGACGACCAGTCGTGCCGACCAGTAGAAGGCCAATCCCGCGGAGCTACCCAACAGCAGGTACCCCCAGTGGAATGGGCGGAACACTTCGGTGGGGAACCATGCCGGAGCGTCCTTGATGATGAACATGTCCGCCGGCTTATCACCGAATAGTCCGTTGAAGTAGCCGTAGTTGTTGTATGCCTGCGAGAAGGCCAGCGGGGTGCCGACCACATATTCGTCGGTGCGGATGGGGCGTGGTGTGCCGAACACGAGATCCTGGGTACCATTTCGGCCAAGCCAGATGTTCCACACGGCCATCGAGGAGCCGCTAACGTTCAACACCACCGCGGCCAGAATGATGGCCGCACCCAGACGGAACCGGTTGCGGTGCAGCCAGTCGCCTACCATGGGAAGGCCAAACGAGAACCATGAGCACACCAATGTCCAGATAGGGAACAGTATGGCGAGCCGCAACAGTTTGATATGCAGATCAGCACCGGCAAGCGTAAGGTTGAACACCTTCGCGGAGAACCAAGGATATGCTTTGACACAACCACAGCTGATGATGGCGGCGACCAGCAATGTCAATGCCAAACGCACCCATTGGGCGGGCACCGCTTTCACATTTGGGTTTTTCGCGCTTGCGGACTGCGCGCCCAAGGCCTTCTCATTTTGAACTTCCAAACGTCTTCCAATTCTCTGCTACCGGCTTTCCAAACACGCTCCTCGCGTGCACCGACCGAAAATCACATTCGCTCATTCCGGCTTCGTGTGCTCAATGATACGAAGCGTCCACTACTATGCGCGTTCCGGCGACCCATCATTCATACTTTCCACAAGTAATACGACGAAATACTTGTCAGTGACCAAATACACAATGGGTTCAATCGGAGTCGAGAATACGGCCTCACACGCAAGTCGAACGGTGACGACACAAACCGATTCACATCATTCGCCTCTCAACCGAATCATCAGAGACGCCTGCCAGCCTAAAAACCACAGTAATCCACTGTAATAGGGTATAGTGATGCTTGTGCCAGAAAACCAATCTCCCACCGTCGCCGTGCTGCTTCCTTGCTATAACGAGGAAGTGACTATCGGCAAGGTTGTTCGCGATTTCAAAGCGTCTTTGCCACAAGCAGACATCTACGTTTACGACAATAATTCCACTGATCGCACCGCCGATATCGCTGCGTCAGAGGGAGCAATCGTCCGCAAGGAGCCACGACAGGGCAAGGGCAACGTGATTCGCGCCATGTTCGAAGACATCGACGCCGACGTGTACGTCATGGCAGATGGCGATGACACCTATCCGGCAGACGCGGCGCCTGCCATGGTGGATAAGGTGCTCGAAGGCTACGATATGGTGATTGGCGACCGACTGAGCTCCACCTACTTCCAAGAGAACAAACGACCATTCCACAACTTCGGTAACCGTTTGGTACGTGGTTCCATCAATGGCCTGTTCCATGCGAACGTCACCGACATCATGACCGGCTACCGTGCCTTCTCGTTCACGTTCGTCAAAACCTATCCGGTGCTTTCGCGAGGCTTCGAGGTTGAGACCGAGATGACCATCCACTCGTTGAACAACAATCTGCGCCTGTTTGAGATGCCGATTCAGTACCGCGACCGCCCCGAGGGTTCCGTCAGCAAGCTCGACACCGTGGGCGACGGCATCAAGGTGATGAGCACCATCTTCCGCATGATTCGCGAGTATAAGCCGCTGCCGTTCTTCGGCGGACTTGGCGTCATCCTCGGTATCATCGGCATCGTGCTGTGCGGCAGCGTGACCGTGGATTTCTGGCACACTGGCATGGTGGCGCGATTCCCCACGCTTATCGGCGCTGTCATGCTCGTCATTGCCGGACTGCTATTGTTCATCACCGGCATCATCCTCGATGTCATGGCCAAAAACGACCGCAAAGCATTCATCATTGACGCCAATCAATTCGCCATGATGCGGCGCCAGAAATAGCACAGATTCCAAATATGGCTGAGAGCAAAAAGATACTTGTCCTCAGCCATATTCTATTGGTTAATCTGTCTGCTATTTCACCCACTTTTGAGCATTCGTGCCATTTGCGGTATACAGTTGCACATTGGCACCATTCGAGGTAGAGGCACCCGAAACATCAAGGACTATGTTTTCCGCGAGCGCCGACTGGAACGTGTATGAGCCATCGGAATTCTTGACTGCTATCCACTTCTGAGCGTATGTTCCATTGGAATCGTACTGTTGCACGTTGGTTCCGCTGGCAGATACGCCGCCATTCACATCCAACACTTTGCCAGAGTTCACACTGGTCAAGGTCGCGTATCCGTTGGAATCATGCGTCACTTTCCACTTCTGAGCATTGGTTCCATTACCCGCCCAGATCTGCACGTTTCCATAATTTGAACGGGAAGCGCCGCTTACATCCATCTTCATGGACGTACTAAGCTTCGATCCGAACGTGTAGGTGCCATCCGGCAGATCTTGCCTATGCTTGGCTGCGGTTTCGTTCAAACGTTCGCGCAACGTCAACGGCGCCTTTGCGACCGTCCACTGCTGAGCAACAGTGCCATTCGGCGAATAAAGCTGCAGCTGAGCCTGCTGCACGGCATTGCCACCTGGAATATCGACAGCTTTGTTGGCGTTCACCGACACCAGCGCAATCCTGCCACTGCCGTAATTCCGCACCGTCCACTGCTGAGCAACAGTATTGTTACTCGTATATTGCTGCAATGCCGCTCCATTAGCAGTGGATCCGCCAGCCACATCCAGCACCTTGTCCGAACTAGCATTGATAATCTTATAAGTTCCATTGCCGATTGATTCAAATCGATATTTCTGGGCGTTCGTATTATTACTTGAATAAAGCTGAACTCGCGCCCCGTTCGCCGTTGACGCACCCGTCACATCCGTGACAAGTTTTTTATTCGCAACCGAAGTGATAATCATCGACACTCCAGTAGCTATATTGACATCGCTTGACGAAACAACAAACAGCTGTGGAGCAGTGCCATTTGGCGCATACAGCCGAATCGCAGCACCATTCGCAGTATTTCCGCCGCTCAAATCCAGAACCCAATTACCGAGAGCGGACTGCAAATAATATCCCGCTCCGGAATCACGAATAAACCATCGTTGAGCCTGGGAATTATTTCGAGAATACTGTTGCACTATAGCGTTATTCTCAGCAACACCATTACGCACGTCCAAAGCCTTGCCGGAATTCACATTGACGATCTCGTAGCTCCCATCAGACTGCCTAGTAAAAGTGAACTGCTGAGCCTTGGAACTGTTGCCGGAATACAACTGAATGGCGGTGGAATCCGCAGCACTTCCACCAGGAATATCAACACTGGACGCGACTTTGGAACGAACATTGATGTAATAATTGCCATTCGGAATGGTAACTGCAGTCATTCTGCGTACATCAATGGCCGCTTGTAAATCATTACTACTCCCGCCATTCACATACTCCTTATTCCCAAACGCATTCATATCCACATTGCCCCTGATACCGCCCACTTTGCCGGAGCTGGTGTATTGCCATCCGCGACTGTTGGTCGGGAACGAGTCGAATCCCATGCGAGCGCCGTACTGCGCCACCCACGTGGTTTTGGCGTAAATGTCGGCATGTTTCAGCGGGCCTTGCAGGTAGCTGGTGTACGAGTAGACGCCCAGGTTCTTGTATCCGGCGGACTGCAGCGCGCCGTACCAATTGTTGACGATATCGTTGTACACGTTCGGATCGGTGGGCGGCTGATGCCCCTTCCACGTCCACTTTTCCAGGTCGTAGTACACGGGGTACGCCAAGTCGCTCGCGCGCACACCGAATCGCTTGAGTTTGGCGACCACGCCGGCACCTTCTTCTTTGGCAATCGACGGAGTGTCCGCGTAGGAATACCAGTAGATGCCGAACGGGATGCCGAGTCGCTTGCATTCGGAAATGTTACGTTGTGCTTTCTTGTCGGCATTGTTGCCCCAACCGTAGCCGAGGCGGATGATCACGCCTTCCACGCCGTCGGCTTTCGCTTTGGCCCAGTCGATGTCGCCCTGCCATTCGGAAACGTCGATCACGCCTTTGGCTTGCTGCACGAACAGGTTGTTCTGGTAGTCGAAGAAGGCTTTCGTATTGTTGTAAGTGCCCCAGTGCGCGCCGTATTCATTGCCTTCGAATTTGGAGAGCTGTACGTTCGCGTCGGCTACAGCATTTTTGACATCTTCCGCACTCACCGGAATGAAGGATTCGCCATTGGTTTTGGCGAGCGGATCCGGCTGCTGATCCTGCGTACCGACCAGTGTCGCATCGGTCACGGTTTCGCCGGTTTCAATATTCTTGACCTCACCTTCAGGGGTGACGGCCAGGTCTTCCGAAACCACGGTGGCATCGTCGGAAATCTCGTCACTGACGGTATCCGGAAGTTTCGCATTCGGATTGTCAGGCATGCCGTCTTGCGACTGCTGGTCGCCCGTCTGATCGTCAGACTGATCGTCAGACTGCACAACAACGCCATTATCTGCAGTAACGGGACCGCTCTGTGCAACAGCATCCTCAATCGCAATATCCTGCAATGCGTAAGCCGGCGTAACCGCGACGGAAGCCGTCAACGCAACCGCAGACAGCGCAGTCGCAATCTTCAAAAGATGATGTGGCGAAACCATTCGTCAGCCTCTCTCGAATAAAGTCATCAAACCCAAATAATTCGGCGCGAACGCCCTAATCGCCAACTCTAACCGCACCCTGCTACCCACCTGGCTGGCGGGATACTCCTACACGATGTATCTGGTGCATTCGCCGCTGTCCAAGGTGCTGATCGGTCCGCGGATTCCCGCGCCCACGGACGGATGGTCGTACGCGGGCATCAGCGTGCTGATGTTCGCCGCCACGCTGCTCGCGGCGTTGGCGTTCGCGGTGGTCGCCGACACCGTGGTGCTCAAGCCCGCGCAACGGCTGCTGCGCAACGTTGGCCTGCCGCGGAAAGACCGCCTGTAGAGGCGGTCGCTTCACTGCCCCTGCGCGCGGTAGCGGGCCTCGGTGGCTTCCTTGGCCGGCGCCCACCAGTCGCGGTGTTCCGCATACCAGTCGATGACGTTGCGCAATCCGCTAGCGAAGTCGGTGTGCATCGGCGACCAGCCCAGTTCGGCGCGCAGTTTGGATGCGTCGATCGCGTATCGTCTGTCGTGCCCGGGCCTGTCGCGCACCCAGTCGAACGCATCTTCCGGCTGGCCCATCAGCTGCAGGATCATGCGCAGCACGGCGATGTTGCTCATCTCGCCGTCCGCCCCGATCAGATACGTTTCGCCGATGCGCCCGCGGGTGAGGATCGCCCACACTGCGCGGGAGTGGTCTTCCGTATGTATCCAGTCGCGCACGTTCTCGCCGGTGCCGTACAGTTTCGGCCGCGCGCCCTCCATGATGGAGGTGATCTGCCGTGGAATGAACTTTTCCACATGCTGGTACGGGCCGTAGTTGTTGGAGCAGTTGGAGATGGTGGCGCGCAGACCGTATGTGCGCACCCATGCGCGCACCAGATGGTCGGACGACGCCTTCGAGGCGCTGTACGGGCTTGAGGGACAGTACGGCGTGTCTTCCGTGAAACGCGCCGGATCGTCCAGCGCCAGATCGCCGTATACCTCGTCAGTGCTGATGTGGTGGAAGCGCACGTCGTGTTGCCGGGCGGCCTCCAACAGCCGCATCGTGCCTTCCACGTTCGTGCGGATGAACGGTTCGGGATTGGCGATGGAATTGTCGTTGTGCGATTCCGCGGCGAAGTGGACGATGGCGTCGTGACCGGGCACGATACGCTCCAATAGCGCGACGTCGCAGATGTCCCCTACGACAAGATCGACCTGCGACGGCGGCAGGCCGGCGATGTTCTCCGGATTGCCGGCGTACGTCAGCTTGTCGAGCACGGTGATGTGCGCGTGTGGATGGTTCCGCGCCACGTATCGCACGAAGTTCGCGCCAATGAAGCCGCATCCGCCGGTCACTAGAATATTACGCGGCTCGAATACGCCGCTGCACGCCATGCTGTTCACCATTCCAGCATACCGTCGCATGCCAACGGCTGCGGCGTTCGGGTCCGGGTGCGGACGCTATCTTGCACGGATTCACCGGTAATGAGTCCAAGGAGAGGGCTTTGAACCCAGCTTTCTCCCTCGCCGGCAGGCAGCACGCGCATCGACAATCCGCTCTCATGAGCCCGCACCGCCGTCATCAGGACTGCGGCAGCAGAATCTCCGTGGTGGAGGCGCCGTCCTCGGAGTTGCGACTCAGGTAGCCGCCCGCAGCCTCGATGATCTGGTCGATGTGGACCAACCCGAAACCGTGCCCCTCGTCTGATTTGGTGGTGCGGAAGCGCCACCGACCTTGCGCTGCTTGCCGCCCGAGGAAGCGTTGGTGAACGAGATGTACAGCTGCGTGCCCTTCATGTCCATATACACGCGAATCATGCGATCGGCTTCAGGCAACCCGTCGTTGGCCTCGATCGCGTTGTCGAACAGGTTGCCGAAGACGCAGCACAAATCGAGTTCCGAAATGCGCAGCTTGATCGGAATATGGGCGTCCACGCGCACGTCGATGCCATGCGCCTGTGCAAGCGACATCTTGCTACTCAGAATCGCGTCGGCCATCGCATTGCCGGACTTGATCGGGGTATCCAACGCCTTCATCGTCTGAAGGTGATTACGGTAGTCATGCCGCCACATGCGCATCTGACGGTACATGTTCTCGACCTCGCGGTAATGCGTGTCGACCAGCTCGGCTGATATGCCGCGATGGCCCTGTCGGCCTTGCCTCGCCCACGGAACCACATCGTGCCCCTCCTTTGCGCTCTGCCCCGTCCAGCCGGGACGGCTTTCCGGCACCCTGCCGGCCGTGAGCCGGCCATGCGCAATCATGTCTGGTCTATGATTGCCCGATTCAACGGCTCGTACGCCCCACGAGGCAGTGGCGGCGTCGTCCCGTCGGTCGATTGCACGGACGACCTGCCCACGCAGCGGATTCGCCGCAGGTTCACGATCATCGCGCGTCCCACCCGGCAGAATCCGTCGCCGAGCTCGGCCTCGAACTCGCCCAGCGGGCGTTTCACCGTATAATCCCGGTCGGCGTGCACCGTCACATAATTACGGCGCACGTCAAGATAGCGGATGTCGGCCAGCGGAATACGCATCAGCCCTTCCGCGCATTGCAGATCAAGGCACCTGGAATCGCGGCGCATTGCGCACGACCGCCTTGTCGAGCACGTCGAACAGCTTGGCCACATCCACCGGTTTCATCAGATAATTGAGCGCTTCGACGTCGTATCCTTCGGCGATGAAATCCGAATACCCAGTGACGAACACGATCGGCATCGTGCCGCCCGCCTTGCGCACGGCCTTCGCCAACGCCACGCCGTCCATCGAGCCCATTTCGACGTCCAGCAGCAGAATATCGACGTCACGCCGCCGCTCATAGCGCGTCAGAAACCGCTCTGCCGACGGGAATACGTCTATCTGGCTCCAGCTGCCAAGCGGCCGCCCATGATGCGGTCAGCGAGCGCACGTACTGGGCGTCGACATCGCTGTCATCGCATATCGCAACGTGAATCGTCATCATGACATACGAAATCGCATCAATGCGGCCCTACCACCGGGCCAGCAGCGACGAAATCCGAAAATCATGCCTTCTTGGGCTTGAGCGCGGCCGGCATGGGCATAGGAATCGGCTTGCGCGGCATCGGCTTGGGCTTCGGAGCCTGAGATTCAGGCGCCTTCACGGCCGGCATTTCGCCACTGGTCGCCTTCGCCGCAGCCTCGGCAGCCCACTTGGCGTACTCGTCAAGGTCATCCTCAGCGACGGATCCCTGCGTATTGTCCACGGCGGCGTTCGCATCATGAGAATACGAAGCCTCGATATCGGCAAACGGATCGGGCGACCCCTCGCCCGGCTCCTGCGTGCTCAGCTCCTTGGCGAGCTCATCGTAATCGGTATCGGTGGTCAGGTACTTGAGCTTCCGGGCTATTTTCTGCTGTTTTGCTTTCTGACGTCCGCGGCCCATGTGACCCCCTGGCATGTAAATGTAACTATCAATTCATCACATAAGAGAGTACCACTTGTTATGAGAGAAATGGTTGTCTGCTTGGACTTTTACGATAAAAGCGATATTTTCGGCGTTTTGAAGCAAGCAAAGGGCGACTTATGACGGACCAAGAACAGCAGCAACTGACCGCAGCGGGCAACGAAATGAGCGCCAGCTTCCTGGCCGCGAAGAAGCGTTCGGACGCCACGCTCGCCAAACTTGAGGCCGAGCCGGGCAAGTTCACGATGCTCACCGGTGACCGCCCGACCGGCCGCCTGCACCTCGGCCACTACTTCGGCTCCATCAAGGAGCGCGTGGCCATGCAGAACCGCGGCGTGAACACCAACATCATCATCGCCGACTACCAGGTCATCACCGACCGCGACACCACTGAGCACATCCAGGACAACGTGCTGAACCTCGTGCTCGACTACATGGCCGCCGGCATCGACCCGACCAAGACCATGATGTTCACCCACTCCGCCGTGCCGGCCGAGAACCAGCTGCTGCTGCCGTTCCTCTCCCTCGTCACCGAGGCCGAGCTGCACCGCAACCCCACCGTGAAGTCCGAGATGGAGGCTTCCGGCCACGCGCTGACCGGCCTGCTGCTCACCTACCCCGTGCATCAGGCGTGCGACATCCTCTTCTGCAAGGCCAATGTCGTGCCGATCGGCAAGGACAACCTGCCGCACGTGGAGATCACCCGCACCATCGCCCGCCGCTTCAACGAGCGCTACGCCAAGAAGAACCCGGTGTTCCCCGAGCCCGCCGCGATCCTTTCCGACGCACCGGAGATACCGGGCCTCGACGGTCGCAAGATGAGCAAGTCGTACGGCAACTCCATCATGCTGGGCGCCACCGCCGCGGAGACCGCCAAGCTCATCAAGAAGAGCCCGACCGATTCCGAGCGCAAGATCACCTTCGACCCCATCGCCCGCCCGCAGGTGTCCGCGCTGCTGACCACCGCCGGACTGGTGACCGGCCGCGACCCGAAGGACATTGCCGCCGAAATCGGCGATGCGGGCGCCGGCGCGCTCAAGGCGTACGTGATTGAGTCCGTGAACGAGTTCCTCGCCCCGCATCGCGAGCGCCGCGCAGAGCTCGCCAAGGACATGGACTCCATCCGCGACATCCTGCACGATGGCAACGCCCGCGCCAACGCCATCGCCGAGGAGACCCTTGACCAGGTGCGCGAGGCCATGGGCATGAAGTACTGATTTTCCGGCAGTCGAACGCAACGATTGCATCAGGCCCCCTTCGTCACTCCGCCCCGAGGCACGCGACGAAGGGGGCCTTCCCATAACGGTGTCGCCCTTCGGGACAGAAAGCCGTCTGCACGCCCCTGCCCCAACCCGTCGAACTCGCCGAGATAAGGCTATCTGCGTTTCGAGGGGTTGATTTGGACCGCGCCGAATATCTATCTACGTTTCGAGGGGTTGGTGCCAAAGTATAAACGCACCTCAAACCGCATGACCCCAATGGCATTTCACCGGCAATACTCCGGGTATCGCGTTTCGGCAACCCCCTGAAACGCAGATAGATGCCCAGAGGACGCCCAATCAACCCCTTGAGACACAGATAGCGTCACAGAAGACGCCATCCGGTCAAGGCGCAGCCAGCTACAGCCCTCCGCTTCTCTCTCCAACGCAATCGCATCAGCGCAATCGTGCGATTCCGCACCCCTGCCTTCGATCACGCGATACCGTCAAGGTCATCCGCGTCAGGAAAATCGGCATTGGCGTTCGGGACTCGCGGCAGCAATGGTTCAAACCCTATCCGCTCGTACAGTGGCTTGCGTCTCATCGCTCTGGCATCGCACACCTGTTGGATGGTCTTCCGCGCAGTGACGGGCACGGGAATTCCAGTGACCTCCTGGATCTTATCCGCGATCCGTCTGGCTAAAGCTTCCTCACTCCATTCATCACCGAGGTCAAGCTTGGTGACTTGGATATACCGCCACTTCTCGTCTTCGATTGCCTGCCGCCGGCGTGCATCTTCCAGCCATTGACCGGCGTGATGCCCTCCGTCGAACTCAATGCAGATCTTGTATTCCGGGTAAGCGAGGTCAAGATATACGGCCCGGTTCAGACGCTTCACTCCAATCTTGTAATTGACGCAGGGCGCGTCTATCCCGTATTTGAGGGGAACGAGTCGGGTGCGCGTTTCCATCGACGAATCCGTCCCCTCCTGAATCACACGCAACGCACGCCGGCAATTGGCATATCCGCGAAACATATTCGGCCGGCGGCCCGTCTCTTCAAAGACCGCTTCCGTGAATTCCCGCGCCGAATCCAGATATGCCGTCAGCTCCTCAATGGTCGTCCTGCGCAGACGCCCATCCCGGCGCATCATTGACTCCGCCAGTACGATCAGCTCTTCAAGATTCAGCCATCCGGCGAACATCGCCCATGTGCAGGCCGGAGACACGCACAAGCATTGCTCGACCATGACGACATCAACAGGGAAGGACCATGTCACTTCGTTTATGCCGACGAGATTGCGCCTTTCATTGGCACTCGGGACGACAACTGTAATACCGTTCAACATGGCGCGTCCTTTTGGCAGGCGCGGTATTTCAATCGCCTGAAGCTCCAGGGCCGTGGTCAAGGCGTATGGCGGCTGCCACCTGCTGCGCTGCTGGAATTCAGCGCACTGCTTCATACGCTGGTGCTTCAACTCCGTCAATTGCACCAGTGCGATTGATCCGCCCATGGTCGGCCGCTCCTTTGTGACTCGAATATTGCCGTGGAGCCGAGTGTAGGGAACCGGGCAGTTCCCCGTCTACCGCGCCTCAAAAAATGTGGACAAATGTGGATAAATGTGCGCAACGCGGTGGATAACTCACCTCGGCTCGGCGGAGACCGCGCATGAGGAAATCGCCGGCCGCCTTCTTTCGCACGACTGTACACACCGGCGGGTTCTGTTCACAGAAGACTTGCATGTACACTGGAAAGACGATTTGAACGTGACGCCGAAGGTGACGCCACACAATTAGGGGGGTACGGTGAAGGGGATTGGTGTAACTGGCCAAGCAACCGAGGCGCGAACGGATATGTACGATGTTTCTGCCACATGCGCCCATGACCTTCTGATCTGATGCAGGATGGCAGGTACAGGCGATTATGACGATAATCACCAATGCGCGGTTCCCGGGCAGCGCCCGCCGCGTAGACATCGCGATCAAGGGCGGCGCGATTGCGGCAATCACGCCCGCCGGCTCCCGGATCTCGGCGACGGCAACCGGCGGCGCGGCGACTGGGCCTGACCGTGAGGGAGTCCGGTCTTGTGGGCGAGCTCGAATGGTTCGACGCCTACTGCAAGCTCGACAATGCGCCCGGAGCGGCGGAGGAGACGCTCGAACTGATTCGCAAGGCCGAGGCGGATGCCGCCCGCAAAGGCGTGGTCGGCATCCGCGACTATGAGATGGCGGAAAACGTCGACACGTGGACCTGCCGGTTCTCCGCGGCGTCTCCCCGCCCGCGCGACGCTAACGATTCCGCTTGGACAGGCATCGATTGGGATGGCTCATTCACCCACGGCATCCGAGGATTGCGCGTGGAGGCGGGCGTGTATCCCGAACGGCTGGAGGATGCGATTGAAGCCGGCTGGAAGACGGGCGTCGAGCTGCCCGGCAGCGATGGACTGGGCCATGTCGGCGCGATGAAGATGATCTCGGACGGCTCGCTGAACACCCGTTCGGCGTTCTGCTCGATGCCGTATTCCGATATATTCCCCGACTTTTACGGCACGCTCAGTTACGCGCCCGACCAGATCGAGGCGTATTTCCACGTGGCGACATGCCATGGGTTCGCCATCGCGTGCCATGCCATCGGCGATGAGGCGAACACCATCGTGCTCAACGCGGCGGCAAGCACACACGCCCACGGTTCCATCGAGCACGCCCAGATGCTGAAGCCGGCGGATATTCCCCGATTCGCGAAGCTCGGGCTGACCGCCAGCATCCAGCCACAGCACGCCATGGACGATCGCGATGTCATCACGAGGTTCTGGGCGAATCCGGGTGGAATCCCTTACGCATTCAAGGCACTGCACGATGCCGGAGTCAGGCTGCGCATGGGGTCGGATGCGCCGGTTGCGCCGCTCGACCCGTGGATGGCGATATCGGCCGCTGTGTTCGGCACGGAAAGCTCAGACCGCGAACCGTTCCAGCCGGAGCAATGCTTGGATGCGCGCACCGCGCTGGCGGCTTCCACAGCAGTCGGCCGCGACCGCCCTGAGCCCGGAGATCCAGCCGACCTGGTGCTCTTGGACCGCGACCCGTATGCTGTCTCCACGCCGGAGGAGATGCGGGCGATGCCGGTGGCGGCGACCATGCTCGCAGGCCGTTGGACGTACTCCTCTTTGCACGGCGAATGATTCCCGACAAGGAACGCATGAGGATTCCTCACACGAATCCCATCGGGAACCGTCCGCTGCGCAGGCAAGGCGTCAGACGTCATACCGCCATGACTTATCGGTGATCACGCGGGCCATCGCCAAACCTATCGGCAGGCAGATAATCACCATGAACGCTCGGAACGCCCAGTCCAGCGCGTGCAGCGTATCGAACTGTCCGAGGTAGAACATCGCCCGGTACATATACAGACCGGGCACCATGATGACGATGGACGGCACGGTCAGGCAGATGCGCGGATAGCCCAGATGCGGCGGCAGCAGGCCGTTGTGCACGGCGGTGCGCCATCCGGCAGCGAGCAGACCGGCCAGCAGCGCGCCGATGAACGCCCCGGCCTCGGCCGGCACCCCGAAATCGACCAGCGTCAGTCGCAGCGTGTCGGTGATCATGCCGATGGTGGCGGCGACCAGGCACATGCGCTGCGGCGAATTGAACATGATCGAGAAGCCCCACACGCCGAGGAAGGCGGTGACGGCCCGCAGCCCCGTGTTCACCCACGGATTGAGACCCAGCGGCTCGAACCCGGTCGGGTTCAGATGCACGATCATGGCCACTCCCCAGCCTGCCAGCGTGGCCATCAGGATGATGCACAGCACGTATGCCACTCGTTGGATGCCGGACGGGAAGTCGATCTTCGCCATATCGAGGCCGCCCGTTATCAGCGGGAAGCCAGGGATGACGAACAGCATCGCGCCGATGTACGCGGTGTCATGCGTCAGCGCGATCGGGTCGAGCAGGCCGATCAGGCGCAGAGTGCCCGTGCAGGCGAGCGCAGCCAGGGCCACGCACACGAACGTCACGAAGAACTGGTTGAGATGGCGGGCGAACAGTTTGCGGCGCAGCCAGTGGCCCAGTCCGGCGCCGACGAACGCGCCGATCATGTCGTAGGGGCCGCCGCCGAGCAGGAACACGAAGGATGCGCAGGCGACTGCGGAGGCGAAGCCGGCGAACGCCGGGGAATAGAGCGGCTTACGGCTCTCGATCAGGTCGAGCCGCTCATGCGCCTGCCGCACGGTGATGGTCTTGCGCCCTTCGCCCGCGGAACGGCCCACGTGGTCGAAATGCTCGGCGTACTCGCCGGTCAGCGGCTTGTGGGCGCGGGTTTTCCGGCGTTTCGCGCCCAGCAGCGCCTCCGCCGACATCGATGTCCCGAATTCGTTCAGGTTCTGGTCTTCCGCACTGCTTGCGCCCGCGCCTGCGCCACCCGCCGCCGCGGCGGCCGCGTCAAGATCCGGCGTCTCCACGAAATCATGCTTTCCGGAGCGCTGCTGCATCAACCGGTCATGCAGCAGCTTGGCCTCGCGATCCTCTTTCAGGGCGGCCTCGGATTCGGAGCGCAGCTCGTCGTCCGTCGAACCTTCCGCGGTGATGTCGGCCGCGGCCGCGCGGACCATGGAGACGGGCACGGTGACCTCGGCCGCCTCCAGGGCGTCGAGCACCGGGTCGTCGGAGGCCTCGCCGCTGAGCTCCTTCTGTGCCTTCTTCTCGGCGCGCAGTTTCTTGGCCAGCTGCGCGGAGACCTCGGACATGTCGCTTTGCTCAAGGTTCTGCACCACACCTTCGGACACGTCGCCCGCGCGATGGTACATGGAATCGAGCCCGAGGTTCACGCTGAACCAGTCGGTGTAATGCTCCAGCAGCCAGATGCGCTCGGTGTTGACGCCGGTGGTGGGCAGGTCGATGACCTCGGTGATGCGGTTGGCGTCATCGGTGCAGGTGGCCTCGATGTCCGTCAGGTTCACGTCGGCGCGCACGTGCACGCCCAGGGGGTACGCGATGCGGTGCATCATCTCGCGCACGCGGAAGCTTCCGGTTCCAGCACCCAGGTCCAGTGCGCCGACGCGCACGACGACGCTGGTCTTGGCGGCGAGGCCGGCCTCGGAGATCGGCTTGTCCCAGTCGCGTCGAATGTCTTCCATGTCAAGGGGAACGGAGTGGGTGTGGAAATGACTCACCGCCGTCGCCGCGTCCTGATGGGGCGCGTCGCCGTTCTTGTGCTGCTGCATGTTCTTCTCTATCCGTATCATGCCGTTGTTTTTGCCGCCCTATGGGTGTGCTCGGGCGTGTTTTCGAGATGGTTACAGTAGTCATTCTTACTCCGCGCCGTGAACTCATGGGGTATGACCGAAACCGGCGTTCGCATGATGGACTACCTTCGACAAGATTATGGACGATTCGGCGACGAGGATATTCAGGACGACATTCCCGGGCCATCCAACAGCGTGAAGATATAGTGAAGGTTGCATGTTTACCAGTAATCCTTCAGAGAAAAATTGGACTTCGTAATACAACTTGCGATTTCAGGGCAATAGAATGGGCACACAGCTTTTGGCGCAACCGGCTGTGGGCTCGCAACTGACGGCCAACACAACCGCGGAGGAGCCGCGGAGGACCGACTGACCGAGCAACCGGACCCAAAAGACAAAGGAGGTTATGAATGACCGATACCGATCAACAGATCACGCCCGCCGACGCGACCATCGTGTCGACCGGCACCGGGACCAAGGGCCCCGAAGAGCGGGAGCTGCCTGAGTCGCTCAGCAACGACATGAGCCTGTGCCTGCGCATTCTGCGCGACGTACTGGGCGAATATGACCCGCAGCTGCTGGCGACGTTCGACACCGTGCGCAACTACGCGGTGAAGGCAAGCGCCGAGCATTTCGCCGGAGCGACGGCGGATCCGCACCCCGATGAGGATGGTCTGGCAAAGGCCGTCGCCACCATCGATGCGATGAATCTGCACGATGCCCAGCTGCTCGCCCGCGCATTCGCCACATATTTCCACCTCGCCAACCTGAGTGAGGAGAACTACCGCGTTTCCGTGCTGCACCAGCGCGAGAACCAGGTGGAAGACGACGAAGCCGTTGACCCGGTGAACGAACTGACCACCGCCTACCATCAGCTGCTGACCGAAATGGGGCCGGCCAAAGCCAAGGCGTTGCTGGAGAAGCTCGAATTCCACCCGGTGTTCACGGCGCATCCGACCGAAGCGCGCCGCAAGGCAGTCGAAGGCAAGATCCGCCGCATCGCGGAGCTGCTGGAAGAGAACAAGCGCCTCGGCGGCTCCGACAAGAAGGAGAACGTCCGCCGCCTCTACAACGAGATCGACGCGCTGTTCCGCACGTCCCCGATCGCGCTGAAGAAGCCGACGCCGGTCGAGGAGGCCGATACCATCCTCGACATCTTCGACAACACGCTGTTCACCACGATTCCCAAGGTCTACCACCGTTTCAACGACTGGCTGCTGGGCGACAAGGCCGGTCTCGAACAGCCGCAGTGCCCGGCGTTCTTCCATCCGGGAAGCTGGATCGGCTCCGACCGCGACGGCAACCCGAACGTCACCGCCAAGGTCAGCCGTCAGGTCGCCCGCAAGTTCAGCGACCATGTGATCAGCGCCCTTGAGGAGGCCACCCGCACGGTCGGCCGCAACCTGACCATGGAGTCCGAGACGACCCCGGCCAGCGCCGAGCTGAAGAGCCTGTGGAGCCACCAGAAGGAGATGAGCGAGCGCCTGACCGACAAGGCCGCACTGATCTCCACCAAGGAGCTGCACCGCGCCGTCATGCTGGTGATGGCCGATCGCCTGCGCTACACCATCGAGCGCGACGCCGACCTCATGTACCACAGCTGCGACGATTTCATCGCCGACCTGCAGGTCGTGCAGCGTTCCCTGGCCGAAGCCGGCGCCAAGCGTTCGGCGTATGGCCCGCTGCAGGATCTGATCTGGCAGGCGCAGACCTTCGGCTTCCACATGGTCGAGATGGAGTTCCGTCAGCACTCCGTGGTGCACGCCCGCGCGCTGGAGGACATCCGCGAGCACGGCCTGCACGGCGAGCGTGGCGAACTGCAACCGATGACGCACGAGGTGCTCGACACCTTCCGCGCCCTCGGTGCCATCCAGAAGCGCAACGGCATCAAGGCCGCCCGCCGCTACATCATCTCGTTCACGAAGAGCGCCCAGAACGTGCGCGACGTGTACGAGCTGAACCGTCTGGCGTTTTCGCACCCGGAGGATGTGCCGGTCATCGACGTCATCCCGCTGTTCGAGCAGCTTGAGGACTTGCAGAACTGCGTGAACGTGCTGGAAGAGATCGTCAAAATCCCCGAGGTGCAGGCTCGTCTGAAGGCCACCGGCAACAAGATGGAGGTCATGCTCGGCTACTCGGATTCGTCCAAGGACGCCGGCCCGACCACCGCTACGCTGGCGCTGCATTCCGCCGAATCGCGCATCGTCGCTTGGGCCGCGAAGCATGACATCGACCTGACGCTGTTCCACGGCCGTGGTGGCGCCGTCGGTCGAGGCGGTGGCCCCGCCAACCGCGCGGTGCTCGCCCAGCCGAAGGGCTCCGTCAACTGCCGCTTCAAACTCACCGAGCAGGGCGAGGTCATTTTCGCCCGCTACGGCAACCCGGTGCTGGCCATCCGCCATCTGGAATCCGTCGCCGCCGCGACGCTGCTGCAGTCCGCTCCGAGCGTCGAGAAGACGAACACGGAGATGACCGAGAAGTACGCCCATATGACCGAGGTTCTGGACAACGCCTCGCATGAGCGCTTCCTCGACCTGCTGAACACGCCGGACTTCGCCCCGTGGTTCTCGATCGTCACGCCGCTTACCGAGGTCGGCCTGCTGCCAATCGGCTCCCGCCCGGCCAAGCGTGGTTTGGGCGCGAAGTCGCTCGACGACCTGCGCACGATTCCGTGGGTGTTCTCCTGGGCTCAGGCGCGCATCAACCTCGCCGCATGGTATGGCCTTGGTTCGGCCTGCGAGAAGTTCGGCGACCTTGACACGCTGCGCGAGGCGTACGAGGAGTGGCCGCTGTTCTCCACGTTCATCGACAACATCGAGATGTCGCTGGCCAAGACCGATGAGCGCATCGCCAAGATGTACTTGGCGCTCGGCGATGACGAGAACCTGTCGAAGAAGGTGCTCGACGAGATGAAGCTCACCACCAAGTGGGTGCTCAAGATCGTCAACGACGAATGGCCGCTGCAGCACCGTCACGTGCTCGGTCAGGCCATCCGCATCCGCTCCCCTTACGTGGACGCGCTGTCCGTCACTCAGGTGCTTGCGTTGCGTTCGCTGCGCAAGAAGGTGGACAAGGAAGAGCTCAGCAAGAGCCAGCAGGCGGGATTCATCTATCTGATCCTGTGCACCGTCTCCGGTGTCGCCGCCGGCCTGCAGAACACGGGCTGACGTTTTGGCCGGTGTTGGGCCGCATGCGCGGCCAACACCGCTTGGAAAGCCCACCGGGCTTTCCAAGACCAAAACGTAGCGGTGGGCTTTGCGCAATAGCTTTGCGCGCGCAAAGTTCACCGCAGCACGGAGCCTCCGCGACGAGCGGAGGCTCCGTTTTATATCAGCACATATCGTGAAAGCCCTGCCCTACACGGGTGGGGCTTTCACGTTCCCCCCCCCCTATCAATCACATTGATACGATTTCATAATCATTTCCGATGTGAATAAGTTCACGGATCAAGACCGCAATCATCGGCAATCCCACCAGCGAAGTGGCGTTATAGTAGCGCTGTCGGCGTCGACAAGAGCTGGAACGCTGATAGAATGCACACCAATGATGTTCAGTGATTGTTCGCATGTTCACGAACAGTCCTGCATGATGTGCCTTGAGTGAGCGATGCGGCTCTTGTTCAGGCCGGCAGGTCATCGTACAGCCAGTTACGAAAGGATCCTACCGAATGGCAAGGTTTACCGAGAATCGTTGGACCAGCGCAATCATCCCCGCATTGCTGATTCATATCCCAATCGGTACCGTCTACTGTTGGAGCGTGTTCAAGCAGCTCATCGCCGACAGGCTCAACGCCAGCCCGGCCTCCGTGGAATGGGGCTTCTCGCTCGCCATCTTCTTCCTCGGCATGTCAGCCGCATTCGCCGGCCCCATGGTGGAGAAGAACATCAAGAAATCCGCACTCGTCTCCATGGTCTGCTTCGTGGTCGGCTTCGCCGGCACGGGCGTGAGCATCGCTCTGGGATTCCTGCCGGGTGTGTTCATCTGCTACGGCGCGATCATGGGCATCGGCCTGGGCGTCGGCTACCTGACCCCGGTCAAGAACCTGATGCTCTGGTTCTCCGATAACAAGGGCCTCGCCACCGGCATCGCCGTCGCCGGCTTCGGCCTGGCCAAGGCCATCGCCAGCCCGTTGATGGAGTACCTGATCGGCACGGTGGGGCTGGTCAACATGTTCTTCATCCTCGCCGTGATTTATGCGGTGATGATGTTCTTCGGTTTCCTGCTCATCAAGCGTCCGGCTGACTGGGTCTACGATCCCGTGACCTCGCATGTAAGCCGCGCGGAGATTCTCAGGAAGCCCGTGTTTTGGGGCATATGGATCGCCTTCTACATCAATATCACCTGCGGCCTGGCGCTTATCAGCCAGGAGAAGGACATCCTGCACGATGTGCTCAAGGCCTTCCCGCAGTATGCCGGCTTGAGCCCCGCCAAGTTCGCCGCCGCCATCGCCGGCATCATCGGCCTGGTGCTCGCCGTGGACTCCGTGTTCAACACGGCCGGCCGCGTGGGCTTCTCCACGCTCTCCGACCACCTGAAGCGCCGCGAAACCGTTTATCAGGTGATCTTCATCATGTCGATCGCGGTATGCCTGCTGCAGATCTTCACCAACAGCATCAACAATGCGCTGTTGTGGGCCGTGCTGGCCATGCTGTTCCTCATCAACGCTGGCTACGGCGGCGGTTTCTCGACGCTGCCGGTGCTGCTCGACCAGCACTTCGGCACCAAGACCGTCTCCACCACACACGGTCTCGCGCTGAGCGCCTGGGCGTTCGCCGGCCTGTCCGGCAACCAGCTGGCCTCGTTCGTGGTCACGCACACGCCCGATCAGGCCCATCGCTACGCCGCGCTGATTCCGGTGCTCACCGGCCTGTTCGCCCTGGCTCTGATCAGCATCAGCCTGGTCAAGTATCTCGGCGGCAGGAACGGCGAGGGCAAGAGATCCATCGGGGCCTGAACCGTAACGCAAGGCGGAGGGCTTCAGATACTGAAAGTAAATCACTTTCCTGAATCGCCCCGGACAGTATTCGGCCAAGAACGAGACAACTGCCCACATCCGCGACAATAGACTCTCATAGTTGACTGATCCGGGGGCCTGCGCCTAGCGGGCCCCCTTATTGATGCCGTGTGGCGCGTCGAAAGCACCATGTCCGCCGGCCACGGTCAACGAAGTTCTAACATGTTAACGGAGAATTCTAACATGTTAGGATTATTGAAAGGGGATGAAAGGACAGCGCCAGTCACCTTACACCAACGCGTAGCGGGATGAGGGACCACTCCCCTCATGCCGGAATACGCCCTCCCCCTCAAGTCTCTTCATGAGCCTGTACGCGCTGATATAAGACAAATCCAGCAGCTTCATCACGTCAGACGTGGTCGCCGCGCCCCCATTGTTCAGCGCGAATTCCGTCACCAGGTTCTCCCGCCGACCGTCGAGGCCCTTTTGCCTCGCATAAGCCGGCAACTTATCATCCCTCTTATATACACGCGCGCTCAGCATATAATCTCGTGCGACACCGCTGCCGCAGGCTTCCACCAGCCCGCTCTCCACTAGGCTTTCGACCGCGCCGACCAATCGCCGAGACTCCACTCGCGAGAATTCGCGCATTTGCGCCACGCTGAGTCTGCGATGCTCCCGCAGCAACGACAGCACGATTAGAGACCACACCGACAACGGAGCGCCACGGCGAGCCTCTTCATTGGCAATCATCACAACGAATGCCTCATCCGGCACCACGCGACGCAGGAACAGCACCACCTCCGACGCCGTGGACTGCGAATAATCGGGAAATGCCCCGCCGGAAGCCAAGGAGCCGGCATATATCTTATCGACACCACGACCGGTGCGTTCCGCATATCCCGCCGTCTTGAGGATGGAGGCGAGCTGAGGGTTGCGGGAACGCGGCTGCGCGGTCAACAGGTTGTTTTCGCTCAATCCCTCGATGAAACCTCCCGGGTTGGATATGGTCAGGCCATCGTCGTCCACGAGGAACCGCACCGATCCCATCCTCGCATAATCCCTGTGGCAGAACGCGTTGACTGCCGTCTCGCGGAACGCCTGATGATCGAAGTCCGGCAGATTGACATGGACCAGACCGCTCATAACCTCATGATCTGGATTCCATGGTTCCATCAGTGCGCCGATACGAGGGAGCATATCGACCAGCGGCAGGAAGAACGGATCCGTGTTTACCTTGGGAGACGTGCCTTTCATGACCTGGAATACGGCGGAGGCCGACGGTACGGAACGCTTCAGCGCCCGCTCCGTACCGATGACCAGCAGACCGGCCACGGAAGGCTGCGGGCCGCCAGGGCCGTCGACTACCAGTTCTAGGGCCCGATCGAAGTCCTCATCATCAAACGCCAACAATGAGCTGCCGGCATTGGCCGTGCGTATGCTCTCCCTGAGCCGGTCGCGCGCAGACGGATCAAGATCGGACAGCGTCGACCCCGGAGCAGGCTGCGCGCTGTAGTCGTAACTACGCTGCTGTGACAAACGACTGATGAATTGCGCAGGGAACATCGGAACGACTTCTGGCGCGCCATCGGCTTTCAGCCGGCGCTGCAGCGTCTTCCCCTGACTGGTGGACACGATCTGCTGACTGCTGTCAACCTCAATGCCGACGACCGGCTTGCCGCTCTCGCTCAGCAACGTCACCCGCACGGAAAGCTGAGGAACCGTTTTGTTGAAAATGAATGCCGCCAGACCATTGACATTGCGATGCCGGTCACAGACCCCAGTCACCATGCCATCGTCTTCGACACCAAGGTACAGCGTACCGCCTTCGGTATTGGCCATCGCCACCACATTGTCGACGATTTCGTCATCGGTTTGCGGGCGTTGGCGTCCGCTTTTGAACTCCACCGTCAGGCTTTCCTTGGTCGGCAGCATCGGCTCTTCCTTTCACGGCTTTCAATAATTCTAACATGTTAACGGAGAATTCTAACATGTAAGAATTATTGAAAGGGGATGAAAGGACAGCGCCGGGCACAGCGCCCACTATGCGCCGAGCAATGTCAACATCTGCGGGACACTCTTCTTGCCGAATTCGACCTTCTGCTCGCCGCCGGGATGGTTGATGACGATGCAGGGAACGCTCATCGCGCCATACTGGTCCTTGAGCTCGGGGAAGTGCGCGACGTCGTAGGCTTCGGCACGCACGTTCGGGTTCAGCGACGCGATGCGCTGCGCGGCCAGTACGGTTTCCGGACACATCGTGCAGGTGAGCGAGACGAGGATCATCACGTCGATCGGCGTGTCAATGGCCTCGGCGCGAGCCTTGAGGTCATCGTCCAGAGGCTGGCCCGGACCCGCGGCGTTGTACAGGCCGAGCACGAACGAATTGAACTCGTGACCGGACGGTACACCGTGGAAGGCCAAGCCGGTGAACAGCAACGTACCGGCGTCGGAATTCTCGGCCGGCACGCACATGCGCACGACCGGCCGCGCAGACGGCAGCACCCCTGCTACGTCGAACTGCGCGCGACCGGAATCATCCAGCGAACCATATACCGGCAGTTCGGCGCCATCCGGCAAGGTGACGGCCAACGGCTCGCCGACCGTCAACGACGTTGGCGCGCTGGAACCGTCCTCAGCGGTGATCACGCCCGCCGCATCGACCGCGACTGAATTCAGTTTGCCGTTCGACAGCGCCACCATCTCGCCGATGAATCCCTGCAACTCCGTCGACAATGGCGTATCGTCCAGTTCGAGGACGAGCGTGACCGGGCGGGTCATACGGCCAAAGACCACGCCGAGCTGCTGCTTGATGGCGGCGGAGAAGAGCTCGCCGGGCTTTTTGGCGGCGGCCGTCGCGGCGGCGGTATCGGCGCTGCGCTTGACAGGAGCCGGGGCGGGCGTGGTGCCGGCAGCGGCAGCACTGTTGACGGCAGCCGCGGTCTGCGCTTCGGCCTGCTCATATGCGGATGCGGTCGGGCGAGGCGGCACAAGACCGGTTTTCTCGCTCATCTGCTTGGCGTACCGCTCCAGTTCCACTGCGGCGATGGCACCGTCGGCGGTGGCGGTGACGACCTGACGCAGGTTCTTGACGCGCAGGTCACCGGCCGCGTACACGCCCGGCACCGAGGTCTCGAGGTATCCGCGCGTGACCACGTAGCCGTGGTCGTCCAGTTCGACGACACCGCGCACGAGCTCGGTGGCCGGCACGTATCCGGCGAACACGAAGACACCAAACGTGCCGTCGTCGGATGGCTTCCACGATTCCGTCTCACCAGTTCGGCGGTCGAGGATCGTCGCCTCGCGCAGCCCGCCCTGGCCGGCGGTGACGCCTTTGAGCTCGACGTTGTAGCGCACGTCGATTTTCGGGTTGTTCTTGGCTTCGGCAGCCACCGCCGCGTCGCAGGTGAAGTCCGGTTCGCGGACGAGCACCGTGACTTTGGAGGCGTATTTGGTCAGGAACACGGATTCCTCTGCCGCGGCGAAACCGCCGCCGACGACCAGCACCTCCCTGCCGGTGAAGAATTCACCGTCGCATGTGGCGCAGTAGGCCACGCCGCGGCCAGCGTACTCGGCCTCGCCGGCGAAACCAAGCTTGCGTGGGCTGGCTCCGGTGGCAATCAGGATGCCGAACGTTTTCAGGTCACCGCGCGACGTGTGCACGGTCTTGATGTCACCGTTCACGTCAAGGCCGGTAGCCTCGGCTGAGAGGAATTCCGCGCCGAAATCCTTGGCCTGGTTGCGCATGGTCTGTGTGAGCGCACGACCGGACGTACGGCCGACGCCCGGGTAATTGACGACTTCATCGGTGATGGTGATCTGCCCGCCGAAATCATCCTTTTCGAGAATCAGCACGCGATAGCGGGCGCGAGCGAGATACAGGCCGGCGGTGAGTCCCGCAGGGCCGCCACCGATGACAACAACGTCATACAGATCGCTTCGGTTGATCTGGGTCATGATATGGAACTCCTTACATATGCATATGCCCCCTGCCGACAGGGCTCCCGCGAAGCGGGTGGGGTAGTTCGCCTATCACCGCGACCACCCCCAGTCGGCTGTCGCCGCCAGCCCCCGCCAGCGGGGGCGAGAGAGGCCACTCGCCTTACATCGCTACCCGCCAGCGGGGGCGATAGAGTTGGCGATCCCCAGTCAACTCTGACCGCTACCGACAGCCCTCCAGCCCCTGCAATCGGGGACGGCCTCCAGCCGCAGCCTGTTGTGCTTGCCTGTCGGCTCGCCTTCGCCTACAAACAGCTCTGCTGTTTGCTTGACAACTCAGCCCGTCAGTGAGGCGGGAAATCAGAGGAGACCGACGAGGTCGAGGCTCGGCTCGATGGTCTCCTCGCCGGGGGTCCACTTGGCCGGGCACACCTGGTCGCCGTGCTCGTAGACGAACTGCGAGGCCTGCACGCGGCGCAGCAGCTCGTCGGCGTTACGGCCGACGTTGGAGGAGATGACCTCGTAGGCCACGACCTTGCCCTCCGGGTTTACGATGAAGTCACCGCGCTCGGCCACGCCGTCGGCCTCGTTGTAGGTGTCGAGGTCCTTCGCGAGCAGTGCGGTGGGGTCGGCAAGCATCGGGTACTGGATCTTCGCGATCTTTTCGTTGGCGTCGTGCCAAGCCTTGTGCACGAAGTGGGTGTCGCAGGAGACCGAGTAGATCTCGCAGCCGATCTTCTTGAAGTCCTCGTACTTGGCAGCGAGATCCTCCAGCTCGGTCGGGCACACGAACGTGAAGTCCGCCGGGTAGAAGAAGAACACCGACCAGTGACCGAGCACGTCCGCCTTGGTCACCTCATGGAATTCGTTGTTCTGAAAAGCCTGCACCGTAAAATCAGTGAGTTCATGCTGAAGCAGTGTCATCATCGTTCCTTTCCACGCAATCCGGTCATTGCGTCTCCCCATCGTAACGTCAAGCGGCTTTCGCCGATACGGACGCACGAGGGTTTCTTCATGACAATCATCACAGTTTGCGCTCACAAACCGGTAAAAACAGCCGCGCCCGATCCGCGGTTTCGCTATGAGCAGAGGTGATGAACGTTCCTTGGATATTTCATACTTATCAAACAGGTTTCCGCTATGCTCACACATACAGGCACATACACGCCGACCCGACGCGAACCTGAGACTCGGAACGGAGATGTCATGGCAGAGGAAGACCCGGATCAGGAATCCACCGCGAACTCGACGCTTAGCCGCATGCTGGCGGGAAACCGGCGGTTCGCCGAAGGGCACAGCGAGCACCCGTGGCAGGACATGCAGACCCGCGAATCACTGATCGACCGGCAGAACCCCGACGCGGCGGTATTGTCATGCTCCGATTCGCGCGTTCCGCCGGAAATCATCTTCGACGCGGGGCTCGGTGACCTGTTCACGATCCGCACGGTCGGGCAGATCATCGACGACGCGGTATTGGCATCGCTGGAATATGCCGTGGATCATCTGCACGTCAGCCTGCTCATGGTCATGGGTCATGAAGGCTGCGGGGCGGTGGCGCTGGGCGCCGAACAACTTGACGCGCTGATCGCCGACAGCACGAGCGACCCGGAGAGCTCGTTGGAGTCCGCTGATGCGATGGCCGAATTGGATGAGCGCATCGCCAGCTCGGATTCGATTGTGCTGCGCTCGGTCGGCATGTCGGTGTGGCAGGCGCGGGAGGCCGAGTTGGATACGAGCGAGGACTTCGAACGCGTACATGTGGCGCGTACCATCGAAGAGCTGGTCACGCGCAGCGAAATCATTCAGGACGCGCTGGCGCATGATCGACTGATGATCGTAGGCGCCCGCTACCAGCTGTCCACCGGCAAGGTCGAGGTACTGAGCTTCTGATGGGAGCGTGACTTATCGCCGCATTTCGCGTCACTGTGTGCGGGTAGCGTCACGCTGTGCGGCCCCGCACACAGTGACGCATCAGTAAAACCCTTATTTTCCAATGGTTATACAATATGCGTCACGCTGCAAGGGCGCACACAGTGACGCACCCCGCACAGCGTGACGCATTCGAGACGCCGCATCCGCAACGGCAACGCGCCGCCCGTTTCGACGTGGCGCGTCCCGCAGGCGTCTCCACCGCCGCCGTCAGCTACGTGCTCAACGGCAGTCCCAAGAAAATCTCACCGGACACCGCGCAGCGGGTGTTCGACGCGGCGCAGTGGCTCGACTACCACCCCAACTCCGTCGCCCGAGCCCTCAAGACCGGCACCACGCACACGCTCGGCATCATCGTGCCCGACTTCTCGAACCCATACTTCGCCGAATTCACCGACCAGCTCGAAGCCGCTGCATCCAAACGCGAACGGGCGCTGATCATCAACCTGTCGCGAGGCGACCCGCAAGGCGAGCGCCGCCGCATCAACGAACTCGTCGAGCGCAACGTCGACGCGATGTTCGTCTCCTCCGCGCAGACCGATGCCGAGCTCGCCCGCTGCGCGGTCAACGCGGCGCTCGACCCCGCGCACACGCCCGACGTGCAGCTCATCGCCGCCGAACTCGTCACCAGGCAGTCCTGCGGATGCAAGTGACCGGCCGGCAAGTCGCAGCGAACGGTTCTCAATAAGAAAGGTGCGAGGATTTCTCACATTTGCGCACAAGCGCACAAAACCATAAAGGGCGGCATCTCGGGACTTTGTCGATTTTGATGTTCGTTTCGGGCGTTGGCAGGCTCGCACCTTTCTTACTGAGAATGATTCGCTGCGACAATTGACGTGCCACCCCCCTACAGTAGAGTCCATGTCACTTGGTTTAAACATCCTTCTGATCTTCATATTCCTAGTGCTCGGATCCATCTTCTCCGGCACCGAATTGGCCTTGGTCTCCCTGCGCGGATCCCAGATCGATCAAATGGAACAGGAGGACGCCCGTGGCGCACGTGTGGCGGCAATCGCACGCGACCCCAACAAGTTCCTGTCCACCGTGCAGATCGGCGTGACGCTCTCCGGCTTCCTGTCCGCATCGTTCGGCGAATCGTCGATTTCGCCGTTCATCGTGCCCGTCGTGAAAAGCTGGGGCGTGCCGGCGAACATCGCCGCACCGCTGACCACCATCGTGCTGACGCTGATCATCTCGTACTGCTCGATAGTCATCTCCGAAATGGTGCCGAAGCGCATCGCCATGCAGCGCACCGAACAGATCGCCCGCGCCGTAGTGCCCGCGATAGACGTGTTCGCCAAGGTCTGCAAGCCGATCATCTGGCTCATCGGCAAGAACACGAACGGTATCGTGCGTCTGCTCGGCTTCGACCCGAACGAGACCGAAAGCGAGGTCTCCGACGAGGAGCTGCGCGTGCTCGTCAACACGAACACGTCGCTGAGCAAAGACGAGCGCACGATCCTCGACGACGTGTTCGACGCGTCCGAGACCATCGTCGCTGAGGTCATGCGTCCGCGCACCGATGTCGTGTTCCTCGACGGTTCGCAGAGCATCAAGGACGCGGCGGCGTACGTGCGCGAGATGCCGTACTCCCGCTATCCGGTGACCGGCAGGGATTTCGATGACGTGATCGGCTTCGTGCATGTGCGCGACCTGCTGGACGTGCGCGACCCCAACGCAACGACCGTGGCCGACGTGACGCGAGAAGGCATTTCGCTGCCCGGCACGTCCAAGCTGCTGCCGAGCCTCGAACTGCTGCGCAAGCGCGGCATCCACTTGGCCGTGGTCATCGACGAGTACGGCGGCACCGACGGCATCGTGACGCTGGAGGACATGACCGAAGAGCTCGTCGGCGACATCCGCGACGAATACGACCTGCCCAGCGAACCGGGCGGCGAGCGCAAGGAGCAGCCCGCATTCGTGAGCGGCGTCGCCACCATCGACGCGAGCATGACCATCGAGGACTTCGCCGATCTGACCGGCATCGAACTGGAGGACGGCCCGTACGAGACCGTCGCCGGCTATTTCCTCGCACACACCGGCAAGATGGGTGCCGAGGGCGATGTGCTGCACTCCGACGACGGGTACGACATGACCGTCACCAAGGTCGACGGCCGCCGTATCGAAACCATCGAGGTGCGCAAGGCCGGCGCCCCTGACCACGCGCCGGTTTCCGCCGAATAGCGCGGCGCGGGCGGGAGGTCGCCGGCCATTGCCGATCATCGGCGCTGCGAGGAAATCCACCAGTTGATGATCGAACCGGCTGCGACCAGCAGAGCGCCGCACCAGAACGGCAACGTCAAAGACAACCCCAGCAATACCGCGCTGGCTGCCGTGGACAGCACGGGCGTGGCGTAAGAGGCCATCGCAAGCGTGCTCATGCTGCCGTGCAAGATTCCATAGCCCCAGCAGGCGTATCCGCCAGCGATGACCGCCGCGGCCGCCACTACAGCCAAGTAGCCCCAAACCGACGGCGCGGCAGACGGCCAACCTTGGCCGGAAGCGAAGTGGATGATCCACAGCGCCACGGCCACAAAGGGGAAGAATACGGACGTACCGTCGAATCCCTTGGACAGCGCGGGCGTGAACACCGCATACACCGACCATGCGAGCGCGCCCGCAAATGCCAGCAGATACGGCAGTGGATTCGCCGCGACATGCCCTGCGGCGAGCGCCCAGTCCAAGCCGCTGTTGCCGCCGACCGCCAGTATCACGCCGGCGGTGGCGACGACAGCGCCAGGCAATACGCGGAGCACCGCGCGGCCACGAGAATGGCGGGGCGGCTTGCCTGCGCTGCAGTTTGTGCCGCACTGGACCGAGTCATCTTGAGCCTGCGCGTCGCTGGGCGCTGCGGGTTCCCGTCCTATCCCCTCGTTCCGCGCCGAACGCTTCTCGCCGCTCGGTACGAATGCCGCCGCCAGCAACACCATCATTGTAGGCCACAGGTAGTTCACCAGACTGACCTCCACCGACGAGGCCGCCGAAGACGCCAGCCCGATCGACAAGGAAATCGACGACTCATAGAACACGAACAGCAGGCCGCCGACGATCAGATACGTTCGCGGATACTTGCGCAACGGTGCCGGCCGGCGAAAAACCAGCAGCAGCACCGCGCCACAGGTGTATATCAACGCCGATCCCAGCGTCGCGCCGAACGCATCGGCGACCACGCGAACCAGCCCGGTCATCAGACTCCACAGCAGAATCGCCATCAGACCAATCATGGTAGCCTGCACGGATGGGCTGGGGCTCCGGCCGGCCTGGCCAGCCACATCGCGACGCGAATCGACCATATCTGCACGCTCCTTTTCGCCGCGGGGTCCGGCTGTTTACTCCAGTGTGTCCGCCGGCACCGACGCGGATGACGGCGAGTGGCGACTGACCGCGTTGACTGACGCGAATTGACCTGCCGTATTGTACCTGCTGAATGTGCAGCTACGTCCAGTCACGCCGTCTGCCGTGTTTCGTGTTGCCCCCCCCCGCTGCACATGCCTTGCCCAGTCGCACCGCCGCATGTCCCATCTCTCAGCCCAGTCCGTGCCACACCAGCGTAAAAACGGCGCGAAATCAGCCTGGTGTGGCACACTGATTCCACCCGACCTGTACCGCTGATGATCATCAGCCTACGTTTCTGTTACGTCGCTCACTGTGAGCGATAACTATGCTGGCAGCTGACACATCGCGCAGGCTTCATCGATAAACTGGAGGGTGACTGATATCCCAGAAGGAAGGAACGAATATGACACTTGCATTCGTTGTGCCGGGACTGGACGAAGCCGCCTCCGAGAAGGCCATTGCCATTCTGCAGAACCGACTGAGCCAGGAGCAGGAGGCCGCGCTGGTCCTGAAGCACGCTCACTGGAACGTGACCGGGCCGAACTTCATCGCCGTGCACGAGATGCTCGACCCTGAGGTCGAGGCAGTGCTCGCGCAGGCCGATGAGACCGCCGAACGCATCGCCACGCTGGGCGGCACGCCTGACGGCCGCGCCGATGCCATCACCCGCAACCGCACCTGGAAGCCGTTCGACGTCGACGGTCGCGCCGGCACCGAGAAGTACCTTGAGGCCCTGATCGAGTATTACGACGCATTCATCGCCGATGACCGCAAGGCCATCGCCGAGCTGGACGAGCTGGACGTGATCAGCTCCAACATCATCCAGGACCACGTGCAGGAGCTTGAGAAGTTCCAGTGGTTCATGCGTTCGCATCTGGCGTGACGCGATAGATCGCGGCAGACAGCAGGCAGCGTGCATGGCGGGTGAATGCCCGCTCCCATGCACACCGGCATGGTCTGACGCAAAAGATGCACATCAATGATGGCGGCGGTTCAGCGGCAATGCTGAGCCGCCGCCATCATTTGTTTTGCTGCCGCGACATGTCGGCCAGCATGTTTCACGATATGTTTCACAGCAGTACGCGCTTGTTGAGTTCACGGCGCAGCTCACGCCAGCTCGGCAGATAAGCGCTCATCCGCCGCTGAAAATCAGCCCCGTGACCATTGGCCCACAGATGGGTCATTTCATGGACGAGAACGTACTCCAAAAATCGAGGCTCCATCAGACCAAGCTGAAGATTCAGCCGGATACGCCCGGTTTTCGGCGTGCATGACCCCCAGCGCGACGTCATGACCCGCAAGGTGACATGGCTCGGCGAACGCCCGACGATGGGCGCCCACTTGCGCAACAGCCCCGGAAGCGCGGCATCGATCGCGGCCGCGGCGGCATGTTTGCGCTCATCGGTCCACATGGCCGAACGGTCGAACATGGGGAGCTGCGGCTGATCGCCGCCCCGGCGGCCATCGACACCGGCATGCCCTCCATCACCGGCAGGAGCGCTGGGGAGGGGCGTCAACGTCTCGGCCTGCCGCAATGACATCCGTCGGGCCTCGGCCATACGCCGCTGCTGTTGCACGATCCACGAGTGCCGTTCATGAGCGAAACCAATGATCTGACGCTGGCTCATGCGCATCGGCGCCGACACCTCGACGGTTCCCAGAGGCGGCTTGATACGCAGATAGAGGTTCTTGATGCGTTTGCGCGTCACATGCAATTGCAGGCCGTCCACCTCAAGCACGGTCGACGCGGCGGCGGTTGAGGCGGACGCGGGTGCTTTTCGGGCATGACGACGCTGATTGGGCAATGGCATACGAGCCATTGTCGCAGACGCTGCCCCCAGTCAGCATGAGGCAAGGAATACAACGCCCCCGCTGGCGGGGGCCGCCGCGCAGCGACTGGGGGTGGTCTGACCAGCCACTGCACAGAACCACCCTCAGTCTCGCTGCGCTCAACAGCTTCCGCTAGCGGGAGCACAATACTGCGCACTCCGCGAAACCACCCGCGATCTCACGCGTTCCCACACACAAAAACGGGAGCGCGAGGGCACTCGCACCCTCACGCTCCCGCATAATCGCTCAGCGGCGGCGGAACAGTATCACGCTTCCGCAGCGGCCTTCTTGGCGGCGCGAGCAGCGGCCTTGGCGGCCTTCTCCTCGGCCTTCACCTGCTCGATGTACTCGGCGTGCTTGGCACCCGGAGTCCAGCCGGTGTTGACGACCTTGACCTGCCAGATCCACGCGGCGGCGAAGAGCACCGCGGCAAAGATCAGCAGGCAGATGGCGCCACCGACAGGACCGAGGTGAGCCATGTTGCCGGTAATCGTACCGAACCAGCAGAAGTCGGCGTCACCGAAGGTGGAGTTGGCCAGACCGAAGCTGCCCATCACGGTCATCAACGCGGCCGGCAGGAAGGTAATCAGCAGGCCGTTGATGAACGAGCCGACAATGGCACCGATACGACCACCCGTGGCGTTGCCGAACACACCAGCACCACCACCATCGAAGAAGTGAGGCACCATGCCGGGCAGGATCAGCGCGACGCCCCAGACCGGGCCGAGCCACACGGCGATGATCGCCAGAGCCACCAGGCCACCGACGAAGGAGCCGAGGAAGCCGATCAGCGAAGCATTGGCGCCGTACGGGAACACAATCGGGATGTCCAGCGCCGGGCGGGCGCCGGGCACGACCTTGTTCGCAATGCCCTGGAAGGCGGGGACGAGTTCACCGAGGATGATACGAACACCGTAGAGGATGATGCTCACGCCGATGCCGAACTGCAGGGCCTGCGCGAACGCGGCCATGAAGAACGAACCGTAGTTGTCGGGGTTGGTGGAGAAGATCTTGAACGCTTCCTTGGCCGGCAGCACGATGGCGGCCCACACGGAGAAGACCAGGTACAGCACGACCATGAGCAGCGTGGTGGAGACCATGGAGTCACGCAGGAAGCTCAGGCCCTTCGGGAAGTTGATGTCTTCAGTGGACTTCGACTTCTTGCCCACGCCGGCGCCGACAGCACCGGAGACAATGTAGCCGAGGGTGTTGAAGTGGCCGATCGACAGCTTGTCGCTACCGGTCACCCTGTTCATGAACGGCTGCGCGAACGCCGGCATGACCACCATGATCACGCCCATGAGGATGGCGCCGATGATCACGATGAGCAGCTGGTGGTCCGTGCCGAATCCCACGGACAGCACCACGGCCAGCATGGTGGACATGAACACCATGTGGTGGCCGGTCAGGAAGATGTATTTCAGCGGGGTGAACCGCGCGAGCAGCAGCATCACGATGAAGCTGAGCACGATGATGTACGCCGAGGAGGCGCCGTACTGGCTGGACGCCTGCGCGGTGATGACCTCATTGGTGGGCACGACGCCGTGCGCGCCGGTGGACTTGAGCACCAGGTCGCCGAACGGGGCCAAAGCCGAGGTGACGACGGTAGCGCCGGCACCCAGGATCAGGTAGCCCATGGCCGCCTTCAGGGCGCCCGACACGACCTGCCCGGCGCTGCGCTTCAGTGCGATCAGGCCGATGGCCGCGATGATGCCAATCAGATACGCCGGCACATTCAGTATTTCCTGGCTGATGAAATTCAGCACTTGAACGACAACGTTCATGGATTCCTTCTTTTCTTGTTATGGTTTCTGGCCGACATCTCACGCCGGCCGTAACGGGGAGCGTCTCAGTCGGCGTACTTCTCCAGCACCGACTTAATCTCGTCGGTGTCCATGAAGTTCGTGATGACTTCGACGGGCGTGGTGGTGCCTTCCAGCTCGGGCGCGAGCTCGGCGGAGGTGAGCACCAGATCGTTCATGTTGGCGGTGCCCTTGGCGCTGCCCGCATCGGAGGTGGTGACATTGACATCGACGCCAAGGTCGGCCGCGACCGATTCGACATTGACCTTCAACAGCACCGATGTGCCGATGCCGTTGCCGCATACGCAGAGGATGTTCATGATTCCCTCGTTTCTTTCGTTGGAATGACTGCCGCGCAGCCATTGGGTTTCAGTTATTGGATTCAGTTATGGAAGTGTGGGTGTGCCGCTCGCCGGCGGCCCGGCCCGGGTTGCGCCGCCCTGCTATTGATGCAGGATGTCGCGGATGGCTTCCGGCGTGGGGGCCGTGGCGAGCGCCGCGGTCTTCTTGGGATTGATCAGGGCCGAGGCGATGGCGGACATCACGGTGATGTGCTCGTTCTCGTCATGACCGGCCAGACCGATGACCAGCGATACCGGGTCGTTGGCCTTGTTGCCGAACTTCACCGGCGTGGACAGGCGCACCCAGCTCAGGCCGGTCTTCAGCACGGCCTCGGACGGGCGGGAGTGCGCGAGCGCGAGACCCGGGGCGATGACGATGTACGGGCCCATTTTCTCGACCGTCTCGATCATCTGATCCGTATACGCGTCGGTGGTGAAACCAGCCGCCACCAGTCCTTTGCCGGCAAGCCGGATGGCATCTTTCCAATCGGTGGCGGGAACGTCGAGCAGAAACGCGCTGTCCGGCAGGAACCCGTCAATATCGGCGACCATAGCATCTCCTCCGTGCTGAGCCATCCACCGCTGGATGGGTTGGTGATTTGCTGACACCATCGCGAGCAAATCGTTTCTTTCATCCGTCACTATACACCCTAAAATCCGCTTAGTAAACCCGGAAACCGATTTCTCAATTTTGTAATGAAATGGTATGATCTATACAGAAACCATTACGTCTGTCCACTGGAAACATTGGCAATAATCACGCCCATACGGCATCGCGGCGACCAATGAGCGCAATGTGCGTTCATGTATCCTATATACAACGGGCAGCGACGCGGTGCCCGGCAGAAGTAATCGAAGCAGACAATCCGAGGTGATGAACGATGAGCTCAACGAGTTCCATCACCGACGTCGCCGCATTGGCGCGCGTATCCAAAGCCACTGTCTCCCGCGTTCTTTCAGGGCGCCGCACCAAAGACGACAACATCGCGAAACGCGTGCGGGACGCGGCGGAACAGCTCAACTATCAGGCCAACTCCGCCGCCAGCGCACTGCGCAGCGACACGACCAATACCATCGGCCTCATCATGCCCGGCCCGACCGACCCTCTGGCAGCCCGACTGCTCGCGGAGTTGGAGCCCGAAGTCAACCGCTCGGGACGCCAGCTGCTGCTGGGCCTCGGCGACGACCAGCGAACCCAGACGGAACGCATCGAAGCCATGCTCGCCCGCCGGGTCGACGGGCTGGTGGTCATGCCGCCGCAAGACGCCAACACCGCAGCGTTCCTGGATGACCACGTCGGCATGACCTCGCTGGTTCAGGCGTTCGGCCACTCCACGTCCTTCCACGTGAACTGGGTTGGCGTCGACGAAAGCGCCTCCATGAAGCTGATGCTTTCGCACCTTGCAGAGTACAACGCCAACTCCATCGCATTCCTCAGCGGCAACGTCAACTCCGCCAGCGCCGCCGAGCTGTTCGCCACGTTGCAGACGTCAACGAGGGTCATGAACCTGATGACCGAACCGGGTTGGACCACGTTCGGCGACAATTCCGCGAAGCGCGGGTATCACGACGTTATGAGACTGTTCGGGGACAAGGGCAACCGCCCGAACGCGCTCATCTGCGCCACCGACGATGTGGCGATCGGAGCGCTGATGGCGCTGAACCAACTGGGAATCCGTGTGCCGGACGAGGTCAAGGTCATTGGGTCGGGCGACTCCCCCGCGGCGGCCATCGCCGACCCGCCGCTCTCGTCGATTCTCCCGCCGTGCCGGCTCATCGCCCATGAAGCGCTGCGACTCATCAGCGTCAGTGCCAGCAGCAAACACTGGCTTCCGGCGCACACCGCGTATCCGCCGCAGCTAGTGCAGCGCGAATCGACCAGCGGGCCGCGATTCGGCTCCAGCGACATGGCGCTGCCCGACGACGAGAGCTGAAAACTCGATGTCAGTGCCTTGAGCGGTACGAATATTGCGCGAAAGGCGTGGATTACACGGCTATCTGCATTTCGAGGGGGTGATTTCGACTTCCCGAACATCTATCTACGTTTCAAGGGGTTGGTGACCAAGTAGGAACACTGCTAGAACCGCGTCATTCCAATAAGTGAATGGCTCATATACCTCGGATGCCTCTGTGCCGCAACCCCTTGAAATGCAGATAGATGTTCCGGCGACCGAAAATCACCCCCTTGAAGCGCAGATACCCGGCAAGCTCGCCTGTCAGGGCCTGAAAAACGCCACTGCACGAGGCGGCGACGCCTTGCGGCACAACGAAATGCCGGATCTCACATATGAGACCCGGCATGGATCGCATTTTCGCGCCGTCTCAGCCAGCGAGCGCCGGCACGGCAACAACGACCGGCTCATGCCACTACCGCGCGACGCCCCGCCTCTGATGTGCGCTTGGGTTTATGAACGCAGGGCGTCGGCACAGCGCCACACGATGGAGGCGATGCGGGCCAATTCTGATTCCGCGCTGACAGAACGCCACAAGTCGCAGTAGGTCTCGAACCAGCGCTCCAGACCACGTGCCACTCGAATCGAGACATACTGCACGGCTTCCGGCCCTGCGGAAGAGCCTGCGTCCGGTTCGATCAATCCGGCCGACGCGCGGGCGATATCGCCGGCATCGACCGTGATGACGTCATGCCGCCGCGCAAGGCACAAGCCGACCAAGTTGAACCAGCGCTGCCCCTCGATGGCGGCCAGCATCGCCGGCACATCACGCCGAGCCGCACCCAAACGCGATGCGCGACCGGCGGCGGCGCCGAGTCGCATGGCGTCGCACAGCAGCGCCTCGTTCGCCTCGGCCGCGCGGACGATATGCGGCGACAGCCCTTGCAGCATCGTGCGCCGAGCCTCATCAAGATCGGTACTGCCCAGCAGTCGGGCCTCCCACTCCCGCCCGTATTCCCCGCTGAACCCATGCACGCCGAGATGCATCGCCGATGCGGCATCGCGATTCATCCGTCCGTCGCCTTCATCCAGCTCGCAGTACCAGACCATGTCATCCCAGCCGAACGCCACACGACAGGCGGCATCTCGCAGTGCCTCGACTATGCCGCCCGAACGGTCGCCGTATTCGACCTCGGCCACGCGACGGCACATCTCGGCACACGACCCATCGCCGCCGGCCGGCGCGCCCGCAATCGCGTCGGCCGCGCCACCGGTGTAATCGTCGCTTTCCGAGCTCGACGGGAGCGGCGCCGGGGAATCCCCGTCCGCGGCGGCCTTGTTCTCGCGGACGGCATCGGCGGCGGCATCGGCATAACCGGCAGCAGAGCCTTCTTCGCCGTCGCCGCACCCGGCCTCACCCTGGATATGAGCCATCGGATTCCACGCGCACTGCGCGCCGAATATCATGCCGGAAACCGCCATGCGCGGGTCGTTGACATGCCCGTAATCACCCCAGTCGGTCACCAGGTACCCGACCGCACCGTACTTCACGCCGTAGCGCGCGAGTCGGGAGATGTTGTTCCACGAGTCGTCGAGGCGCGGCAGCAGCGCATTCCAGCACCATACCGCCGAGCACACGTACTGCGGGGCCCCGGCCTGCGCGACGAGGCGTACCTTGTCTTCGCCGATGCCCGGCGCGTACAGCCAGTTGAGCAGCGTGACGTTATCCGGCAACAGGCCGAGGATCTGCGGCATCTCCACAGCGATGTCACCCCAGAACATCGGCTCGCGGCCACTCTCAGACAAGTGACGGCACAGCTGCGATACGAAGTCGGCGTACATCGCGGCCACGCCGCGGCGTTCGGCTTCGGGCTTGGAACGGCCGCGACCCAAATCGAACGTCTCATCGCCGCAGATGTTGAACTTGCGTGTGCGGAACAGCTGCATGTAAGCATCGATCAGCTTGAACGAGAACGCGAGGGACTCCGGTTCGGTGATGTTGAGCGTGTGGTGACGCTGCCGCTCCACGAAACCGTACTGACGGTCGGCGTCCTCGGGAAACTCGCCGAGATGGCGCAGCTCGCGCGTGCGCATCGCCATGTACTGGTGTCCGAAAGTCGAGACCGACGGCACCAGCTCGATGCCGAGCCGCGCGCAGTATTCGTCGAACGCGATGATGTCGGCGGGCTTGAGCGGGCTGGTGCCGCGCCAAGTCTCGCTCAGATCGTCGAACATGAACGTGTGCTCGATGTATAGCTGAAGCTGGTTGTACTTGTACAGGCACAGCCGGTCGGCCCATGTTTTCAGCCAGTCGAGCGTGGGGACGCGGCCGCGCGTGGCGTCGAGATAGTAGCCGCGGACCTTGTACGCCGGTTTGTCCGCGATGACGAGTCGAGGCAGCGCCGGCGCGCACTGACGGATGATCTGGCGAAGGGTCTGCACGCCGTTGCGCACGCCTTCCGTATCGCCGCCGACGACGTCTATGCCGGAGCGTGCGATGGTCAGGCGGTATTCCTGCGGCTCCAGGGATGAGGGGTCGAGTCTCAATGTGATGAACGACTTCCAGCATGAAGCGTGTGGCGGAACCGGGTGCGCAGTCGCGGCATTTGGCGCGGGCAGTCCGGCCACCATGACATCGCTGGCGATGTCCCAGCGCAGGCCCGTCGCCGCTTCGATATCATCGGCAAGCTGGGTCGGGAAAACGCCGGCGATGTCATCGATGTCGCGATCTTCCGAGATGCGGCCTACGAGCGGCAACGCGACGGGTACCGGAGCTCCGGCATCATCCGAATCGGCAGCCTCCCCGTTCAATGTCACGGATTGCGGTTCCGGAATGAGATCGAATGACATGTCTTCATCGCCACAACAGTATCGATACTGCACTGTACACCCTTTCGTCGCAGGAAGTCGGTCTGGCCGCCGATGCGCCAGACATCACCATAGCCATCACCTACAGTAACCCATGTCCCTTATCGGCGCACCCGCGATTGTCGGCGCAGGAAGCCATGTGAAGACACAACAACGAGAACGACACGCCGAAATCCACAAAAACCCGACTGGATTTGACACATACGGCAATTCTGGTATTCTAGTTCATCGTGCGCTTTTGAAGCGTATGGATCGGGCCCGTAGCTCAGGTGGTTAGAGCGCATCCCTGATAAGGATGAGGTCGGAGGTTCAAGTCCTCCCGGGCCCACAGGAAAATTGCAGCGGCTACTTCAGCCGCTCTTTTTTTCTCACTGACAACGCCGCAACGGCGGAATCACGGGGCTATAGCGCAGCTGGTAGCGCATCTGCTTTGCAAGCAGAGGGTCGCCGGTTCGAACCCGGCTAGCTCCACTCTCAGAACCCTTGGAATCAAGCTGATTCTGAGGGTTTTTCTATTTGCACTTTCTGCTCGTTTCCATCTCGAATCAGCCAAAATCGTCAGGGCTAATGGCACGCGGATGGCACAGAGCCGGCTCTCACCGGTTCAGCGCCACGCCATTACTTGCATCACGGAATCGCATTGATAGAATTGAGCAGACCTTCACACAGAGGCAAGGCTCACCCCAACGATCACATGGCAGTGATCCCCGAAACAGAAGCAGAGAGCATGTAATGACGCATATCACATCACACCGTCGGAGCGGCAAGCTCTGGCGCTCAATCATGGCGGCCATCGCCACAGCAGCGATGGCGCTGTCGCCGGGAGCCGCAGCCTATGCGGCCGACGCCGACGCCACCGCACCAGCAACCACCGCGTCCGCAAACCTTCGAGGCGCATGGAACTTCGAGAACACCGCGGCCGGCGACCGCGAAGCGGCCAACAACGGCGGCTCCAGCAGCGCAACGGCCCAACTCATCGGCGACGACATCTCCATCATCGCCGACCCCGCCGGCGTATTCGGCAACGTACTGCACTTCGGCGCGGGCGCGTCCAGCTACATGAGAATCAACCAGTACGTCAACACCGGAGCCGGCAACGCGTCATTCGCGATGTGGTACCGGTACGATACGACGCTCGACCCGACAGGCGACAAGCCTGCGGTGCTGTTGCAGCAGGATGGCGCCGGCCGCTCCCTGCTTACGCTGCGCCCGTCCAACCAGTACCACACGTATGTCAACGCGACCGACGTTCTCAGCAACAATACGGTGGCACGCGGCGGATGGCAGCATATCGCCGTTTCCTTCGACCAGACGAGCCACAAGGTCAAGTTCTATGTCAACGGCGCGCTCGACAGCGAAAAGAACATGGGAACCTCGGCCGTCAACGCCGTCACCGCGCTGCTGGTCGGCTCGCACAAGAACATCGGCACCATGGACCCGCATTCGATGAAGGGCGACGTGGACGACATCCGCGTATATGATGCCACGCTCACCGACGACCAGGCAGCTGCGATTTACGCCGAGCAAGGCACGGCCCTTGTCAGAAAACAACTCGGCACACTGGTCTCGCAGGCCGACGCGCTGCTGGCCGCGGGAGAGGTCGACGCCGCGTCGGCGCAGGCGCAAGCACTCGCCACGGCAAAACGCAACGCGGTCAACGCCATGAACAACACCTCCGGCAGCGCCGTCGCGCGGATGACGGCGATGAATGCCGCGGGCACGGCGCTCCAGACGGCCATCACCGCGTATCAGGCGCATGTACCGATCACGCTCACGGCCGACCCCAGCACCGTGGAGCGCACGGTCGACAGCGCTTCCATCTTCGGCGTCAATCATCGGTACGCCTTCAACGGGTACGGCAGTTTCGACCCCGATACGATGCGCGTGAAAGACGACTTCACCGCACTGTACAAGCAGGTCGGATTCGGCTCGATTCGCTACCCCGGAGGCACGATTTCCAACCTGTTCAACTGGAAGACCACCATCGGTCCGCGCGCCCAACGGCTCAAGCAGATACACGGCTTCTACAACAACCCCGGCCAGGGCGGCATCGAACCGAATTTCGGCATCGGTGAAATCGCGACGTTCGCGGACGAGGTCGATTCAGAAATCGTCTATGTGTACAGCCTCGGCCGCGGCAACGCACAGGACGCGGCGGATCTGATCGAATATCTGAACGCGCAGGTCGGCACCAATCCCAACGGCGGCATCGACTGGGCGAAGGTGCGCGCAGACAACGGACACCCGCAGCCGTACAACGTGCGCTATTTCGAAATCGGCAACGAAATGAACCAGGCGTGGGCCAACTCCGACGGCACCGCCTCGCAGGGCTACTGGACCACCGCGGTGAGCGGCGGCAGCGAGCAGGCGTACACGGAGGGCGGCACAGCGAGCTTCACCAAGCAGTACGCCGTGAGCCTGGAGGATTGGAACAAGGCAGCGTCGGTCAGCGACGGCAAGGCCGGTCTGACCCGTTACATGCGCTACGCCAACGTCAACCCGAAAATGAACGGCGACGATGGCGCGATCGTCGACGACCCGTCGTTCGTGGCCGTCAACAAGGGCAGCGTCAGCGTATGGGTCGGCAACGACCAGTCGAACGAACAGTGGCGCATCGTGGACGACTTGGAGACCGCCGGTGCCGGCGACAAAGTCGTGCAGGTCGATTACAGCACGGGCGCGCTGAGGTTCGGAGACGGCGTGCATGGTGCGATTCCGGCCAAAGGACAGCAGGTTTATGTCAGCTACACCGTTGACCGCGACGGGTTCGTCAAGATATCGAAGGCCATCAAGAACACCACCGACCAGATCAACACGGCTGAACAGCGCACGGACGGCACACGGCACACGGCGAACGTGTACACCAGCTACGAGTCCACAGGGTTCATCACCCACATGGCGAACCTGAACGCGAACCAGTGGTACGACGGCATGACCATCCACCCTTATTCCGGCACCCCCACGGGAGCCACCGCGGGCGCATGGTACGACGACGCGATGAAGAAGGCCGAGACGGCGGGCGTCAACCGCGTCAAGGAGTATGTGAGACTCATGCCGGCAGGCAAGGTGCCGGTCATCAGCGAATACGGCATTTTCCGCGATACCAGCGCGCTGGTCCGGTCGCAATCGCACGCGCTGTACATCGCCAAGGTCGCGCTGGAATATGTTCGGCTTGGCAGCCCCTATATTCAGAAGCACTGCCTGATCGACTGGTACAGCAGCGGCGCCGACTCGCTCGGCCCGACCCAGCAGGCGGTTATTCAGGCCGTGCCGGAAGACGGCGCAAGCACGGTGACGGGCGAGGGGCGGTTTGGGTTCTTCCTGACGCCGAGCGCGTATGCCCTGCAGATGCTCGGCAATGGCATCGGCGACAGCGTGCTGACTTCGACGCTCGGCTCGACGCCCACGTTGGGCAATGGCGCAACATCTCTGTCTGCTTTGGTTTCCAAGGATGATGATGGCAATCTGCGCGTGATCATCGTCAATCTGGATCGCGCGCTCGGCCGCACGCTGAAGTTGAATTTCGGGCAGGATCTGTCTGGCCGAGTCGCGGATGTGCAGACCATGGACGCAGCAATCAACGCAGAGAACACGTTGGAAAACCAAGATAATGTGACTCCCGTTGACAGCAGCGTCACGTTCGATGCGGCGACGCCGACGGTCACCGTCACGCCGCATTCGTTGACGACGCTGAAGATTCGGCCGCGTGCTGCCGGAACGATCAACGCGGCACCCGTCATCACCGCCAGTGACCGGACCATTACGGTCGGTGACGCTTTTGATCCGCTTGACGGCGTGACCGCGCACGACGCGGAGGATGGCGACATGCCGCTCGCTGCGGCGAATGTGACCGCCGATGATGTGGATCCCGATACTCCGGGAACCTATCACGTCACTATCACCGTCACCGACAGTCAGGGAGCCACTACCTCCAAGACCTTTACGGTCGTCGTGCAGGCGAAGGAAGGTGGGGAGACTCCGGAACCTGAGCCTGATCCCTCGCCGGGCCCCGAGCCCACGCCGGAACCTGCCCCCAGTCCGGCACCAGACGAGGAGACGGATCAAGCAGCCCACCAGAAGCCGGATGGCAAGACAAATGGGCAACAGGCAGACAACGGCAAAACAAAGTTGTCGCATACTGGTGCCAGCGTCCTGGTCGCGCTGACCTGTACCGCAATGCTCGCCATCGGAGGCGGTCTTATCGCCACATTCCGTCGTAAGCGGAGCTGACGGAGCGCGTGCCCCGCGGTCGAAGGTCGCATGGTCGGCCACCCTCTGGCCGCGGGGCGCATAACCCGTTGTTGCGTCCCTAAGTGCGCGCCGCCTATGAGAACGGAATCAGGTGCGATTCGCGACATCAGAGCGTCACGCTGTGCGGGTACCGTCACCGTGCGCGCCCGCACACGGTGACGCATTCTTCAAGAATCCAGTGATTGCAATGGTTCCGGAATGCCGTCACGCTGTGCGCCCCCGCACACGGTGACGGTACCCGCGCAGCGTGACGCATTATCCCCGGAAAACAGCGAGTTCGCCGACTAGGAGCATGCGATTGCCGGCGCCCAGTCGGCTCGCCGATAGCCCCGCCAGCGGTGGTGCGAGTTCTGGTTAGGCTTTGGCCAGTTGGTCGCGGATTTCGGTGAGCAGCGCGATTGTCTGCTGCTCGGCGGTGGGCTCGGGCTCCTTGCCTTCGTCGGCGTCCTCGGCCTCACTTTCCTTGAGCTTCGCCTTCGCCAGCAGCGCATCGGACATGTCACGGAACTTGTTGATTGGCACCAGGATGAAGAAGTAGACGGCGACGGCGATGATGAGGAAATTGAGCAATGCGCCCAGAATCGCACCGACCGACACGGTCGCCCCGTTGAACGTGAACGCAAGCAGACCGTCCATGTTCGGCTTGCCGAAGATCATGGCGATCAGCGGATTGATGAGATGGTTGACGATCGCATTGACGACGGCGGTGACCGCACCGCCCATGACGACGCCGACCGCCATGTCAATCATATTGCCGCGGGAAATGAACTTCTTGAAACCATCGATCATGACGCCTCCTATGGTGAGAGGATTCGCGGGCGCAGGCTCGTGTCCGCGCCCGGATGCGCGGATTGCAACCCGCGCATCGTCACCTCCCAGACTATCGCATCATTCTCGTGGCATTCCGCGGCTGCCCCGCTTCAGGCACGGGTCACGTGGCGCCGAATTGGGCGCGCATCGTGGAGACCACACGCAGGATGTCGTCGGCGCCGCCGCGCGAAGCCTGCCGGGAGTAAAGCGCCGCCGCGGTGGCCGTCGTGGGGACGCCGAGTTCCAGCGCCGGTTCGACGTCTCGCGAACCGTGGCACGCGAAGTCGCGAAAAGCCTCGAAACAGCCAAAGTCGTCACCGTCCGTCGACGCATCGGGCTCGTCTCCCAACCGGTCGAGGAGTGGGACGCGCTCAGCACCCAGGTCATCCATTGGAAGCTGCACTCCACACACCGTGAGGAGCAGCTGCGCGCCCTCACCGAACTACGTCTCGCCATCGAGCCGGCCGCAGCGACCTCGGCCGCCCGATACGCGCCGATCGACGTGAAATCGCGGCTCCCCCTGCTCGCAGCGGAGCTCCGACACACCGGCGAGAACGGCGGGCTCGACGAATTCCACAAGCTCGACATCGAATTCCACTCGCTGATCTTGCGCAACAGCGGCAACGAGATGTTCGCTTCCCTATCCACCATCATCGCCACCGTGCTCTCCGGACGCGTCGAACTGCACATGTACCCGCAAAAGCCCAAGCCGGAAGCCCTCGACGCACACGACGCCGTCGCCCAGGCGATCTGGCAGAGCAGTCCGGACAACGCGCGCCAGGCCATGCACCGCATCGTCGACGAAGTCGCCGAAACGCTGCAGCTCAGCTGACGCACACATCCGCGCCACATCCTGAGCAATTTCTTGTCGCCCCTTGACACCGCACCTACAATAAAACCGTCTTATTGATAACCCAACCATTAAGGGGAGAATTATGCTCACTGACGAGTACGTGAAGCGCGTCTACGCTCAGGTCGAACAGCGCGACGGCGACCAGCCGGAGTTCCTTCAGGCTGTACGCGAGGTGTTCGAGACCATCCAGCCGGTAGTCGAGAAGCACCCGGAGTACGAGAAGGCAGGCGTGCTGGAGCGCATCGTCGAGCCGGAGCGCGTGGTGAAGTTCCGCGTGGCCTGGACCGATGATGAGGGCAAGGTGCAGGTGAACCGTGGTTACCGCGTGCAGTTCAACTCCGCCATCGGACCGTACAAGGGCGGCCTGCGCTTCCACCCGACCGTCAACGAGGGCGTCATCAAGTTCCTCGGCTTCGAGCAGATCCTCAAGAACTCTCTGACCACGCTGCCCATGGGCGGCGGCAAGGGCGGCTCCGACTTCAACCCGAAGGGCCGTTCCGACGCTGAAGTGATGCGTTTCTGCCAGGCGTTCATGACCGAGCTGTGCCGCCACATCGGCCAGTTCACCGACGTTCCCGCCGGCGACATCAACGTGGGTGGCCGCGAGATCGGCTACCTGTTCGGCCAGTACAAGCGCATCCGCGACGAGTACTCCGGCGTCCTGACCGGCAAGGGTCTGGAGTTCGGCGGCTCGCTCGCCCGCACCGAGGCCACCGGCTACGGCGTGTGCTACTACACCCAGGAAGCCCTGCGCGTGCTGAAGAACGACTCCTTCGAGGGCAAGACCGTCGTGGTCTCCGGCTCCGGCAACGTGGCGATCTACGCCGTGCAGAAGGCCGAGGAGCTGGGCGCCAAGGTCGTCACCGTCTCCGACTCCAACGGCTATGTCTACGATCCGAACGGCATCGACGTGGCCGTGGTCAAACAGATCAAGGAAGTCGAGCGCGGCCGCATCAAGGAGTACGCCGAGCGCGTGCCGTCCGCCGAGTACCACGAGGGTTGCTCCGGCGTGTGGACCGTGCCGTGTGACATCGCGTTGCCGTGCGCCACCCAGAACGAAGTCAACGGCGAGTCCGCCGAAGCTCTGGTGAAGAACGGCTGCAAGGTCGTCGTCGAAGGCGCGAACATGCCGTCCACCCCGGAGGCCATCGAGGTCTACCAGAAGAACGGTCTGCTGTACGGCCCAGCCAAGGCGGCGAACGCCGGTGGCGTCGCCGTTTCCGGCCTGGAGATGAGCCAGAACAGCTACCGTCTGTCGTGGTCCTTCGAAGAGGTCGACGCCAAGCTCAAGAACATCATGGAGACCATCGTCGCCGACTCCCTGGCCGCCGCCAAGGAGTACGGCCACGAGGGTGACCTGATGCTCGGCGCCAACGCCGCCGGCTTCGTCAAGGTCGCCAACGCCATGGTCGCGCAGGGCATCCTGTGATCGCGTAGGCGCGTAACGTTTGGCGCGCATTCGCGGATAACGCGAAGGCCCGCCGAAACCAGTATTCGCATTGGTTTCGGCGGGCCTTTCGTGTCCTGCAGCAGGTTTGGCCACCCCAGTCGCTTCGCGACAGCTCCCCACCAACGGTGGCGGCGCGCGATCACCGGGTCGCCATCATGTCGATTGCCTCCATCCGGCGAAAGTCACATCCCGCAGGCCAGAAACGGGACCTTTACGGGATGAGGCACGGGCTGCCACCAACCCCGCGCTCTCAAAACTCGCAGATACAAGGCTAAATCCAACAAGAACGGCCCGTATCTGCGAGTTTTGAGAGCGCGATTCCCGCAACAACGGAAAATACTGGCGGGAAGGCGGCTCTCGGGAGCATCCCGTCCGCATCAAGCGCCCCATGCAATCAGTCGTCACGACATGCCGGCGGGGAATGATGGCCGCCACCGATTTCTCAGCGGCGGCCATCCCGACATGCCAGAATCTTGGGATGGCGGCTCGCGCCTTACTCGGCGCGGCGACGCAGCAGCACCACGCCGGCACCGGCGGCCAGCAGCACCACGCCGACACCGGCGGCCAGCAGCAGGACCGCGTCCACGGCGAACGCCATCGTCGAGGCACCCGTCTTGCTCAGGCCGCTCGTCTCGGTGGCATCCACCTTGCCGTTCGGGCTCGGCTTGACCGCCGGCTTCTGCGGCTCGGGCTTGGTGGACGGCTCCTGCGGGCCGGGCTTCTCGCCATCGACCTTCACCAGAGCCTTCCGGGCGGCCTGCAGCGCGGCAAGCGCGTCAGCCACCTGGGCGGGAGTCGCGTCCTCGTCGGCGGCGACCTTCTTCGCAGCGTCGAAGGCGGCCTGGAACGCATCCCAGCCGGACTCGTACTTGTCCTCGGTCAGCTTTTCGGCGGCGGCGATCGCGTTGTTCAGCGCGGTCTTGTCGGCGGCCTTGACGCTCACTTCGAAGGTCTTGGAGTACTCGGTGTCCTTGAGCGTCACCGTGAACGTGGCCTTGCCGACCTTCGCGAACGGCTTCGCGTAATCCACAACGGCACCATCGGCGTCAACCGCGGCAACCCTACTGCCAAAAGGCCTGAAAGCCTAAGCTCCTGCGACTGGGCTTGAACCAGTGACCGTCCGATTAACAGTTAGAAAGTCTGGTAGAATGGCACTTGGAGCGATTGGGCAAAACGGCTTCATTCCAACGGTTTCACCGTACTTAGGATGTACTTAAACCGTAAGTAAGAGGTAAATGGATGTCTGAGAATGTCTGAGAATGGTGAGAGGCAGGGAGGCAATCATGGTACGCAAAGCAAGAAACGGCATCGTCTACCCATATCGGGTCGAACGCCGGAAGAGACTGTCCGACGGAACCGTAAAAATCTACGCCAGCTACGAGTTCAAGGTTGACGGTAAGACATACAGCCGCAAAAAATACGTTGACGCCAACAAGCGGCTGACGGAACTGCTACAGGAACGGGCCAGATTCGGCAGCGCCAACAACAGCTCCATCACACTCGGGGCTTTGTGGGATTCCGTAACCTCATATCATGCAAGGCCGAACCGTCGCCGAGTCGCCAACGTGGCGCGGTATCCGGCATGGAATTGTCCCGCGCCATCTGAGTGGTCTACAATGCCCTCTAATCCAAGTTAGGAGTAGGGCCATGGGATTGAAAGAATTGAGATTGAAACGTGGAATGACACAGCGTGAGCTAGCGCAACGTAGCGGCGTGCATCACGTTGAGATTGCGCAGATCGAAACGGGTAAACGCAACGTCCGGGCGGTGTCGCTTGATACTGCACTGCGATTGTGTGACGCTTTGCGCGTTGCTAATCCACGTAAGCTGCTTGATCCTGATTCCGAGACTTCGGCGGATTGAATGTAATCCGCCAGGGCTAGACGTGTCTTTATAGCGTGGCTGGCCCACGAAATGCTAATGTTCAGCCGATATGATCGGCGTAAGAGTAAGGAGGTGGCATAGTTGCCGGGAATCAGTAGGTTTTTCGGTATCGTCATTTACATGTATGCCAATGACCATGGCCCCGTGAAACATTTTCACGCGGAATATAATGGCCATTGGGCTAAGTACTCGTTTGATGGCGATTTGATTAAGGGCGGTTTGCCTAGGAAACAGGAACGTTTGGTGTTGGCGTGGGCTGAAATACACCGTGAGGATCTCGAGTCCAATTGGAAGTGTGTGGAGGCCCATGTGCAACCCGGACACATCGAGCCGCTTAGGTAAGGAGGTTTATTCATGTGTGACGGTGTTGTTTTGGTGACTGACGCTGTTCCGTTGGACGGCCACCGTGTGGCGGTCAGGTTCAGCGATGGTTATAGCGGCGTCTTGGATATGGCTAAGTATTTTGGCTATCCGGCGTTCGCTGGGTTGAATGATCCTGCGGTGTTCGCTACTGCGCGGGCTGGTCTCGGTACGGTGTTGTGGGGTGACGGTGATATAGACGTCGCACCTGATACCGCACGTGAGGAGGCCGTGCCGTTGGGCGCGTAGGCCGCGTTGATGAATCCCGGTTGCTTTTGGCTGCCGGGATTTTGTTTATTCGAACGTGTTTGGCGGGGTTCCCCGTCTGATGAAAATACCCCAAGAGTGTTGCGTCACTCTCGGGGTTTTGCTTAAAACAAACGGATTTATAAGCCCTCTCATTGTAGCAAGGGGTTGCCCGTCATCTAACCCAAACCGCCATAAGGAAATCCAATGGCAGAAATGGCTTTTTACCGCCAGCCACGGCGCGCGGATGCTGAGGGAGTCGAACCCGCAGATCACCACTGTCGATCAGCACATGGAGATGCGCGGCAAGGTGATGGCCGACATCGTCATCAAAAAGATTCACGGCATCGACTCGCCGCGTACGGTGATGTTGCCGACCGAGCTGGTGGTGCGGCAGTCGGCGTGACCTGCGCAGGCTCGCGGCTGGACGCCGGCCGCGAGCCGTTGCGGGACCTCAGGATTTTGCGTCGGGGCCGACATCGGGATTCACGCCACCGACATGGCTGCCGGCCGCCGCGACTGCGTCCAACGCGGTGCGCAGATGCGCAGGCGGAATCACCCTCCGCCACGCCATCAGAGAGGCCCAGTCGGCCACGATCCTGAAATACCTACGCCGCGCGGCCGGCCGCGACAGGCTCAGATCATGCAGGCCGCCGCGAATCGTCGCCAGCGTCACCACATCGCCGAGGTTGAGCGCCGCCTGGCGAATCGCCGTGATGTCCAGCACGGAATCCGCCTCGCGCATCGCCTCATCCCATGTGGGCTGCAGCATGGTCCGGTCGGACGTGCACACCAGCACGGGAATGCGGATGTCGAGCCGGCGCGACACCTCGGCCTGCGCATTGTAGATCGCCCGCATCCACCCGGCGCGGGGAAAGAAACGCTGCGGGTCCACCAGCGGATGGCGCAGATAATCCCAGTCGCCGCCGGTCTCGCAATCGATGCAGCGGCCGTAGAACCCCGGATCGCGCATCGGCATCACCGTTTTGCCGCCGCCCAGCTGGAACGCCTGAACCACGGGCGTCGACAGTATGCGGAACATGCGGTTGCCTTGCAATTCCAGCCAAGGCGAGTCCAGCGCGACCGCCTCGACGTGATGCGGCCGCTGCGAATTCAGCCACAGCACCGAGCTCAGCCCGCCCTGCGAATGGGCGACCAGCAGGATGCGCACCTGCTCGCCCTGCTCGGCGACGACCAGGTCGCGTAGGGCGTTGAATTCCGCCGCATAATCGTGCAGATCCTCGATATATCCAGGGGTCTGGCCATCCCGCAACGACCGCCCGAACTTGCGCAGGTCGACGGCGTAGAAGGGAATGCCGAGCGATTCCCAGAACTCGGATTCGTGACGGCGGTAGAAATAGTCGTTCCACCCGTGCACGTACATCACCGCGAGCCGGTGCCCGCGCAGCGCGAACCGCTGACGCCTCCATCGCGCTCTCATGGGCAGCTTCGAGGGGTCCCGGCGCACGAATGTGGCGACGATATCGCCTTCGTCATCATGGCCGAGATGGATCGTCGCCTGCTGGTAGCCGTCCATTACGCAGTCGGGCTGCCAGTCGTCCACGGTGGGGCGCGCGGTGAGTTGGATATGCAGCGGATCGGTCATGATTTCAATGTACTCGCGTCGCGGGAACCGACAGGACGACTATGCCCCGCATTATCCGAGCGCGAACGCAAAATACAACAGATTGTGCGGCCATGTCGGAATGCGTCGACACAGGCGAGCCACGGATGGCGAGCCACACGGCGGTCGGGCGGCGAACCGCGACTGCGGAAAGGCTCCGCATGCCACGGCCGGCACAACGACAGACACCCCTTGTAACCGTTTACATCATCTGCGTATACTCGAACCTGTACGCGGTCGTCCGACGACGGCCGCACGCGTAAAGGAACAATGATGTCAACAACTATTCACGCGCCGAACAAGGTAGCATCAACGAGCGGTAAACCGACCCGGCGTCTGGCGAACCGCACTCGGACGAAGTCGTCTGCACGTTCCAACGAAACACCGGTAGACCAGAACAGCGATAAGCAACCGGCGAATATCCAGCAACACGAAGCAAACACCGATGCCATGGATTCCATGGACGATGCACAGAAAAAGCCGACCATCCGCGACGTCGCCCGTCTCGCGGGAGTATCGTACGGAACGGTCTCCCGGTATCTGAACGGCAACACCCACGTCTCGCAGGACGCAGCCGAACGCATCGCAGCAGCCATCACCAAATCACAGTACACGCCGAACAACGCCGCACGCTCACTCGCGCAACGCCGCACACTCACCGTCGCGCTGATCATCCAGGTCGAATCGAACGAGACCATCGCGCAGGCCAGTATGTCAAGGGCGATGGCCGGCGCCAACCAGGTCCTCGGCGACGCGGGCTACCAGATGGTCACGCTGATCGCCAACAGCGAGGACTCCACGCGCCGCATCGCGCAGCTGGTGCAAAGCGACTTTTCGGACGGGTACCTGCTGTTCTCACTGAGCGAGGACAGCATGCTCGCCAACACGTTCGCATCGGTCAAGCGGCCGGTGGTCCTCTCGGAAGTCAGAGAACGCGAGAACCTGCCGTTCCCGGCCGTGGACTTCACCAACACCGAGGGGCAGCGCGACATCACGCGCTACCTGCTCGACCAGGGGAGGACCAAGCTGGTGTACGTGTGCGGCCCCGGATACTCACCATCGTCGAACAACCGCTTCGACGGCTTCAAGGCGGCGATGGGTGACCGGTTCAACGAGCGCCACGTCTACTACGCGGACGACTGGGAGGGCACCAGCGGCGAAATGGCCGTGGTCGAGTTCCAACCCATGCTTGACGAGCTGGACGGATTCGTGTGCGCCAACGACAGCATCGCGCTGGGCGTCATCAACCAGTTGAACCGGTTCGGGTATCGGGTGCCGGACGACATCGCGGTCACGGGATTCGGCGATTCGCCAATCGCCCTGCTGGCGAACCCGAAGCTGACCACCGTGCGGCAGGATTCGCAGCTGCACGGCGAGACGATGTCGAGGCTGTTGCTGTCCATGCTGCAAGGCGACATCGTGGAGCCGCATTACGTGCAGCTGCTGCCGACGACCATCGCGGAACGCCAATCGGCGTGATCTAGGAAGAACTACGCTCTCAAAACTCGCAGATACAGGGCGAAAATAACGAATAGTCCCTTGTACCTGCGAATTTTGAGAGCCTCATATTGCAACGCACGACCCCACGCGGCCGTTGCCGGAGCGCCACCGCCGGGCGCACTCCGATTCTTCCGTATGTCGGCAAGGTTTTCACGATACAATGGTTCAGTCTGTAACCGGTCACAAGCAGTTGCGGACACGACAGATAATCAACAGCAGATCATCACGAAAGGGGAAATCATGGCTGATAGATTCGGAGCTTTTCTGCCTCACGACACCTCGGGCGACGTTGCCCAGCTGCACGGCATCGGTCTGCAAAAATTCGGCGACACCTGGTATGCATATGGCGAGAACAAGGTAAACGGCAATTTGTTCCAGGGCGTGTGCTGTTATACAACCACCGATTTCATCGCATGGCGCAGCCACGGCATCGTACTTGATGTGCAAGAAGACGGCTCCGCCCTCGCCTCCGACCGTATCGGCGAGCGGCCGAAGGTGCTGCATTGCCCCGCCACCGGCAAATATGTCATGTATATTCATGCCGAAACGCCCGACTACGGATACGCGCACATCGGCGTCGCCGTGGCCGACGCCCCGACCGGCCCGTTCGCATTCCAGACCACCATCACGTGGCGCGGCTACCTGAGCCGTGACATCGGCGTCTTCCAGGACGAGGACGGCAGCGGCTACATCATGAGCGAGGACCGCGACCATGGCACGCACATTTACCGTCTCGCCGACGACTACCTCACCATCGTCGAGGACGTCGCCTGCGAGCGTGCCACCGACTACCCATACGGCCTGGAATCGCCGACCATCATCAAGAAGGACGGCCTGTACTACTGGTTCGGCTCGCAACTGACCAGCTGGGACACCAACGACAACAAGTACTCCACCGCCACCGACCTGCACGGCCCGTGGAGCGAGTGGAAGCTGTTCGCGCCGGAGGGTGCGAAGACCTACGATTCGCAGGTCGATATCGTGGTGCCGCTGGACGACGACCCGTACAACAGCGAGCACTTCCTGTTCATCGGCGACCGCTGGCAGGAGCATGACCTCGGCAACTCGCCGATCGTACAGATGCCGATTTCCATCGCCGACGGCGCGGCGTCGCTGACGTGGAGCGACACCTACGAGGGCACCACCCACCGCTGATTTTCGCGGGTTTTCGCGGATCACGGATTTAGCCGACGTGGTCCGGCATTGAGAAACGGGCCTGTGGCATGATTTGCCGCAGGCCCGTTTCGCGTCCTTCGACATTCCCCGGACGGCAGCGACATCGTGACGGCACAACGGCGTGACGGCGCAGCAACGCAACAGCAGCAGGTACGGCCGGTTTGCGTTCCTAAGTGCGCGTCGAAACGACAAGTGCGCGAACATAAGAACGCAGATGGCTCTGTTTGCGTTCTTAAGTGCGCACGATCGTCGTTTCGGCGCGCACTTAGGAACGCAAACCGGCCACGCCGGCCACCGAGGCACCGGTCTTGGACAGACGTTCTGCTGACCGGCAGGCTTCTGCGCGCCAGGCTTCTTTCCTGGTTCGGTCTTGTCGGACATGACCTTGACGACCTTCAGACCATCGGCGGAGAACGTGTCGCCGACCGTGTACTCGGTCTTGGCGGGCTTTGCGGCCACCTTGATCGATTCGACGGTCGCCGGCTTCGGCTTCTCGGCCAGGGCGTTCTGTGCGGCGGTGAGGTTTTCAGTGCGGTGGCCACTTCGTCGACGGTTGCGTTCTTGTTGGCGGAGACCTCCTTGGCGGCGGGCTGACCGTCGAGCTCCACGTATGCGGAGGCGGTTTCACCCTCGACGACGGTCGGCGTGAACGCGGTGATCTTCAGCGTCGACTTGGAGTCGGAGCGGACGAGCACCACATCGTCGATGTAGCCGTTGGCGTCATCGGCGAGGCCCATGTCGGAGAAGCTCAGCCACAGAGCGCCTTCAGGCGCGGCGTCGGCGGGCACGGTGAACGTGGTGGTCACGTACTGCGGCTCACCGCCTTCGTGTCTGCGGTGGTCGATGCGATGGCGAGTTCGTCTGTGTACTGTGCCCATGCGGAACCGGTGCCGCTGCCGGCCTTACGGCTCTTCACGGTCGCGGTGGCCACTTGGGATCAAAAGACTCGCGAAGGCATGATTCTGCTCGTCAACCGTGACGAGCACAACGCCCATGATGTGACAATCGACCTGACATCGTTGCCTGGGCTGGGGGAGTGGCCGTCCGTCACCAGCTCGCAGATGCTGCTCAGCGACGATATCTACCGCACCAATACGGCCGACGAGCCGGACGGCGTCACCTTGCAGCCGCTATCCGCCGCGCTTGATGAGGGTCGGATGACTGTTTCGTTGCCACCGGTCACATGGGCTTCGGTGAGGTTCACGGCCTGATTATCGCGAGCTCACGCTCTCAAAACTCGCAGATAAAGGGCCGAATTCAACAAAAATGGTCTGTATCTGCGAGTTCTGAGAGCGTGATTTTCCTATCAACAACATAATGGGGGCTCCCGATCATCGGGAACTCCCATTATTCGTCGTCATGTGCTGACAACCCGCGCCGGCAACGCGGTCACGTGGCGCTGTCGACAATCAGCGGCAACGCCACGAACCTTGTCCTCCTGAAGGCCTGAGCGGACGGCTTCCACGAAGCGGCGGTGTAGTCTTTTCCTGCGCCGGCGATGATGAGATATACAAACCCCGCGGGCGTTGCCTCCGCGGGGTTCGTAACGGGATGTATCAGGGATTCGATTGGATCAGTCGTCGCCCAGAGTGATATGTACGCCGCCGACCAGCGCGCTGATCACGTTGTACAGCAGCGCGATGATGGTGGCAAGGAGCGTCACCAGCACGACGCCGACGATCGCCAGAATGGTGACCACCGACAGCACCGTGGACAGGCTGAACACGCTGGACAGGTTCAGGCTGTCGGCGGCCAGACCGGTGGACGAGACGATATTGTTCAGCTGGTCGAACACGCCGACCGCGTCAAGCAGCAGCCAGACCAGGGCGGCGGCAAGCACTTCGATGATCGCGCCGGCGATTGACAGCATGAACGTCACCTTCGCCACGGACCATGCGTTCACATGGGTCAGCGACAGGTTCATGCGGCGGGCGCGCGGCGTCGAACGGCGCGGCGAACGCAGGGACGCACGCGTTTTGTTGGCGCGCGGCTCGCTCTCCGGCTGCGGCTGGTTGGAAATAGAGCGCGCGACCCGAGGGGCGCTTTCGCGGACACCTTCGTGCGGTTCTGCATTGTCATGCGGACCGGGCACGAACATGTCGGTCCGTCCGGGTTCGAGGTTGTCACTCATCGTTGCTCCTTGTCGTTCCCCGATGACTCTTAGCCGAGGCTACCAGTTTTCTGAGACGATTATGCCTCGTCATCCGTGTTGTTCACATTCTCGTCAGATGCCGCGCCCGAATCACTGCCGGATGCGACGCTATCCGCGGTATCCGGAGTGTTTTCGGCCGTATCGGGAGACGTGGTCGCGGATGCGGCCGCAGCCGTATCATCCGTCGTCTCGACTTCGTCTTCGCCGGTTTCCTCGTTGCGGGCGATGGAGATAATCTCGTCGCCCTTGTCGGGCTTAGCGAGCGTCACGCCCTGCGTAGTGCGGCCGGTGCGCTTGACTTCGGTGACGTTGGAACGGATCACTTTGCCGGACTTCATGATCGCCATGACCTGATCGTCTTCGCTTACGATCAGGGCACCGACCAGCGATCCGCGACCTTCGGCGAGCTGTACCGCCTTGACGCCGAAGCCGTTACGCCCCTGCAGTCGGTATTCGCTGATCGCGGTGCGCTTGGCGAAGCCCTCATTGGTGACCACGAGCAGGTCCTGCTTGGAGTCCTCCGGAACCACATCCATGGCGAGCAGTTCGTCATCCCCGCGGAACTTCATGCCCTGCACGCCGGCGGTCTGGCGTCCCATCGGACGCAGCTGGTCGTTGTCCGCCACGAACTTGAGGCTCATGCCCTGCTTGGAGACGAGGATGATGTCGTCTGCGGCGTTGCACAGCGCGGCGCCGATCAGCTCGTCCGTGGGCTCGCCGGTCTCCTCGTCGGCCGCGAGACGAACCGCGATGAGTCCGCCCTGACGCGGCGAATCGTACTCGGCCAGCGCGGTCTTCTTGACCTTGCCGGTGCGGGTGGCAAGCACCAGATACTTGGCGACCTCGTAGTTCGGAATCGACAGCACGGTCTGAATCGTCTCGTCGGGACCGAACTGCAGCAGGTTCGCCACGTGCTGGCCCTTGGAATCGCGCGAGCCTTCGGGCAGCTCGTACGCCTTGATGCGGTAGACGCGGCCCTTGTTGGTGAAGAACAGCAGCCAGTTATGCGTGGACGTGAGGAAGAAGTGATCCACCACGTCATCCTCACGCAGCTTGGCGCCCTTGATGCCCTTGCCGCCGCGATGCTGTGCGCGGTATTCGTTGGCCTTGGTGCGCTTGATGAAGCCGGAGTGCGTGACGGTGACCACCACGTTCTCCTCGGCGATCAGGTCTTCGACGTTCATCTCGCCCGAGTAGGGGAGGATCTTCGTGCGACGTTCGTCACCGTATTTCGCGACGATCTCGTCGAGCTCGTCGCCGACGATCGTACGCTGGCGTTCCGGCTTGGCGAGGATGTCGTTGTAGTCGGCAATCTTGCGCATGAGTTCCTCATGCTCGTCGATGATCTTCTGGCGTTCCATGTTGGCCAGTCGAACCAGCTGCATGGAAAGGATGGCGTCGGCCTGCACCTGATCGATGTCAAGGAACTCCATCAGCTTCGGCCGGGCGTCCTCGCGGCCCTGGCTGGAGCGGATGAGGCGGATGACCTCGTCGATGGCGTCCATGGCCTTGAGCAGGCCCTGCAGGATGTGGTCGCGTTCCTCGGCCTCGCGCTTGAGGTAACGGGTACGGCGTTCGATGACTTCGAGCTGGTGGTTCACCCAATGGCGGATGAAGGCGTCGAGGCTCAGCGTGCGCGGCACGCCGTCGACCAGCGCGAGCATGTTCGCGCCGAACGTTTGCTGCAGCTGGGAGTGCTTGTACAGGTTGTTGAGCACGACCTTCGGCACGGCGTCGCGCTTGAGCACGAGCACGAGTCGCTGGCCGGTACGGCCCGACGTCTCGTCGCGCATGTCGGCGATGCCCTGGATCTTGCCGTCGCGCACGCCTTCTCGGATGGAAGCGGCCAGACGGTCGGGATTCACCTGATACGGCAGCTCGGTGACCACCAGGCACATACGGCCCTTGATCTCCTCGGTGTTGACCACCGCGCGCATCGTAATCAGGCCGCGGCCGGTGCGGTACGCCTGCTCGATGCCCTTGTGGCCGAGGATCGTGGCGCCGGTCGGGAAGTCCGGTCCCTTGATGATGCCGATGAGTGCGTTCAGCAGCTCTTCACGGCTCGCTTCGGGATGATCGAGCGTCCAATGCACGCCTTCCGCCAGCTCGCGCATGTTGTGCGGCGGAATGTTGGTCGCCATGCCGACGGCGATACCGGACGAGCCGTTGGCCAGCAGGTTCGGGAAGCGCGCGGGCAATACGGTGGGTTCCTGCGTACGGCCATCGTAGTTGGGCACGAAGTCGACGGTGTCCTTGTCGATGTCTCGCACCATTTCCATCGCAAGCGGCATCATGCGGCACTCGGTGTAACGCATGGCTGCGGGCGGGTCGTCACCGGCCGAGCCGAAGTTGCCCTGCCCGTCGACCAGCGTGTATCGCATCGACCATGGCTGGGCCATGCGCACCAGCGAATCGTAGATCGCGGCGTCGCCGTGTGGGTGGTAGTTGCCCATCACGTCGGCGACGGGTCGGGCGCACTTGGAATAGCCGCGATCAGGACGGTAGCCGCCGTCATACATCGCGTACACGATGCGGCGGTGCACCGGCTTCATGCCGTCGCGCACATCCGGAAGGGCTCGTTCGACGATGACGGAGATGGCATAGTCGAGGTACGACTGACGCATCTCCTTCTGGATGTCGGTGTGGGCCACGCGATTGTCGTCGAGGACCAACTGTTCGTTGGCCTGAGGGCTGATGGGCTCCATCGAGTGTTCGGCACGCTCGTCGTTCTGCTCCGGCAGGTCGGTGCCGTTGCTGTTTTCGTCTGCCACTTGGTTGTCCTTTGGTTAAATTCTGTTCGACCGTATGTTGGACGTCGTTTCTGTCGCTGTCATCGGGTGGATCGGGACCACACCCAGTCAGCTGCGCTGACAGCCCCCCCCCCGCCGGCGGGGCTTGGATTAGAACCTTAAGCGTCGATGAAACGCACATCCTTGGCATTGCGTTGGATGAAAAGACGGCGCGGTTCCACGTCGTCGCCCATCAGCATCGAGAAGGTCTCGTCCGCTGCCGCGGCATCCTCGATGTGAATCTGCTTCAGGATGCGGTGCTCAGGATCCATGGTGGTCTCCCACAGCTCCTGGTAGGTCATCTCGCCCAGACCCTTGTAGCGCTGGATGCCTTCGCCCTTGGGCAGCTGCCGGCCTGCGGCCTTGCCTTGGGCGAGTTTCTCGTCGCGTTCGCGGTCGGTGTACACGTAATCATGATCGCCGCGCGTCCACTTGAGACGGTACAGCGGAGGCATGGCCACATACACGTATCCTGCGGTGATCATCGGTCGCATGTAACGGAAGAACAGCGTCAGGTTCAGCGTGGCGATATGGGCACCGTCCACATCTGCATCGGCCATGATGATGACCTTGTGGTAGCGCACCTTGCTCACGTCGAATTCCTCGCCATAGCCGCCGCCGACCGCGGTGATCAGCGACTCGATGGTGTCGGACTTCATCATGCGGTCGATGGAGGCGCGTTCGGTGTTGAGAATCTTGCCTCGAAGCGGCAGGATGGCCTGCGTTTCCGGGTTTCGCCCTTGAATGGCGGAGCCGCCTGCCGAATCACCCTCGACGATGAACAGCTCGCACTCTTCGGGGTTGCTGGACTGGCAGTCCTTGAGCTTGTCGGGCATGCCGGCCGACTCGAAAATCGACTTGCGCCGGGTGTTCTCGCGGGCTTTCTTCGCCGCGATGCGGGCGCGGGAGGCTTCGATGGCCTTCTGGATGATGTTCTTGGCCTCTGCGGGGTGCGCGTCGAACCAGTCGCCGAGCTTGTCGGTCATCACGCGCTGCACGAAGGTCTTCGCCTCGGAGTTGCCGAGCTTGGTCTTCGTCTGCCCTTCGAACTGAGGAGTGGTCAGCTTGACGGACACGACGGCGGTCAGGCCTTCGCGCACATCGTCGCCGGAGAGGTTGTCGTCCTTCTCCTTGAGGATGTTCTTGTCTCGCGCATACCGGTTCACCAGCGAGGTCAGCGCTGCACGGAAGCCTTCTTCGTGCGTGCCGCCTTCTGTGGTGGAGATCGTGTTCGCGAACGTGTGCACAGCCTCGGAATACGCGGTGGTCCACTGCATCGCGACCTCGGCCGAGATGCCGATCTTGAGGTCTTCGGCCTCGAAATCGATGACATCCTCCTCGACGGGAGTGGCCTTGCGGGACTTGACCAGGTACGAGACATAATCCTTGATGCCGTTCATGTACTGGTAAGTCACGCTCTGGTGCTTCGGCTCGGTGGAATCGTCATCGCCGGCCACTTCGTCGCCGGCCAGATCCGGCTCGCGCAGGTCGGTGAGTGAAATCTTCAGTCCCTTGTTCAGGAACGCCATCTGCTGGAAGCGGGAGCGCAGCGTCTCGAAGTCGTATACCGTGCTTTCGAAGATCGCCGCATCGGGCCAGAACGTCACGGAAGTGCCGGTCGACTCATCCTCGGCCATCGGGGCGCCCTTGGCGAGGCGGGCCGTCGGATGCTGGTTGACGTATGTCTGGGTCCAGTGGAATCCCTGGCGCCGCACTTCGATATCGACTCGCGTCGACAGCGCGTTGACCACGGAGATGCCGACACCGTGAAGGCCGCCGGACACCGCGTATCCGCCGCCGCCGAATTTACCGCCGGCGTGCAGCTTGGTCATCACGGTCTCGACGCCGGAGACGCCTTCGCCGGGAACTTCGTCGACCGGGATGCCTCGACCGTCGTCAACGACGCGGATGCCGTTGTCCGGCAGGATCGTCACTTCGATATGCGTGGCGTAGCCGGCCAGTGCCTCGTCGACGGAGTTGTCGACGATCTCGTAGACCAGGTGGTGCAGACCGCGCGGGCCGGTGGAGCCGATGTACATGCCCGGGCGGATGCGCACCGCCTCAAGGCCTTCCAGCACCTTCAGGTCGCTGGCGTCATAATGGTCGGGCGATAAGGTGTCGTCAAGCTGGGCGTCATCGAGCTCGTCCTGGGCGATGGCTTCATCGACCTCGCGGTCATGCTGCTCGGCGCTGCTCGCCGTCAGACCGCTGCCCGGAGCCTGCTCAGGCATGCCGGACTCGTCACGGGATTCATGTTCGGAATCCGATTCAAGAACTGCCACTAACGGTTTCCTTCCTGCATATTCTTTCGTCATGAAAGGTTGTTCTGCGGGCGATACGCTCTAGAACGCGAATAACGGGGGTTTCTAAGCGCTGAACCTATTATCCGCCAATCCTACCCGTCTACGGGGACTTTGGCTCTCTGAGCGAATTTAGCGCCTCTTCATCCTTGAGCCGCGAAATGTCGCGGCACGGGGGCCTGTTACCTGGATCTTGTGGACGTCCAATCCCTGCAGGCGCTCCTTGATGGTACGTTCCAGCTGCGGAATCAGGTAGGTGAGCTGGGTGGCCCAAGCCGCGGAATCGGCACGGATGGTCATGACTCCGTCGCGCAGCCCGATGACCTGCGAATGCTGGGCGATGACCGGTCCGACCACCTGATCCCAGTGATTGCGCAGCTGCGCGATTTTCAGATACGGTATCCAATGACCGTTATTCGCAATCAGCGCCGTTACGCTGCCCAAGGTGCTCGGGTCACGGCCCGGCTTGCCGAAGTTCTCCCATGCGGCCTCGGCGTCAATCATCCGCTGACGCCTTCCTCCCGCCATCTTGGCGATGTGCTCGAACACCGTGGCGGGCAGTTTGCGCTGGTCGAGATGCAGGGTCGCGCAAATCGGCTCGTGCGAATCGTGCACATTGCCCGGCTTGTCGGGCCTGCTCGGTGCCCCCGGCCCGCTCGGCGTATTCGGCTTGCGGGGTTCGGTCATTGTTCGCCGGCCCTCTCGGCATCCGCTTCGTCGCGCCGTTTGAGATCGGCCACTGCGATGCGGTTCACCGGTATCTCGCCGGATTCTGTCGACTCATTCGCCGGCAGTATCGGAATATCGCTTTCCGCGGCTGCGGTGATCAGTACCTGATCCTGAGCCGCGGCAAAACGAAGGATCTCGGTGCGGCGCGATTCGTCGAGCTGAGCGAACACATCGTCGAGAATCACCACCGGCCTGGTGTCGAAATACTCGCAGAGGGCCCGGTATTGCGCCATCTTCAATGCCAGGGCCAACGTCCACATCTCGCCGTTGGAGGCGAATTCCCTGGCCGGCATGCCATTGAGCGTCACCAACAGGTCATCTCGTTGCGGGCCGATCAGATTGACGCCGCGAGACACCTCGCCGGGATAGATGCGCTGGAAATGCTGGCTTATCAGCGGTTCGGGCGCCTGTGTTCCAAGGATCTCGTCGAATGACGGCACGTATTCGACCGCTGCCTGCTCACCACCATCCTGCGCGGCATCCTGAATTTCCGCATTGGACGGCAAGTCGCCCGCCACACCGGCCAATCTGGCATACAGCGGGCCGAACGACTTGTTCAGTTCCGCGATGATGCGCTGCCTGTCGCGGCTGAGCGCGACTCCCGCCTCGATGAACTGTCCGGTCCAGATCTCCAGCCCGCTGAGCGCGGCGTCAATCGGGGATCCTGCACGCTGCCATTGACCGAGCTGTTTGAGCAGTGCCGCCCGTTGCTTGGCGACGTGCGTGAATGATTGCAACCGGTTCGCATATCCGGGAATCAGCAGCGAGGCGACCTGGTTGATGAACGAGCGGCGCACGGCGGGGTCGCCCGCCACAAGCTGCTGATCCTCCGGGGTGAAGCTCACGGTCGGCAGCGTGCCGAGAATCTCCCGCAGATACCGCGACTGCCCGCCGTTGATGCGGGCGCGGTTGGCGCCGCGTGCCGCAATCGTGGCCTCAAGGGTGGTGGTCTGTGTCTGCCGGACCGGTTTCATGTCCGAGATATCCACGGCATCAGCGCTGGTATTGACGCCATCATCAGCGGGCTCCGGATCCGTCACGGATTCGATATTGGCCCGGATCGTCGCTGCATGTTCGCCGCGCTGCACCAGCGGAACCGAGCTGGATGTGCGATGGCTCAGGCCCGTGGACAGCACTTCTATCGCTTCGACGATGTTGGTTTTCCCAAGCCCGTTCGCCCCCTGCAGGATGTTGATGCCCGGCGTGAGGTCGAGCACGCAATGGTTCCATGACCGGTAATGGTCAAGCGCAAGACGCGAAATGTACAAGATGGGCTCCTGTCATGTCATCGCCGGCACCGTGTGTTTCGGCGGTGCCGGCGATTCGATTCGGATTCCAGTGTTCAGCCGTCGGGCTCAGCTGTTGAAACGCATCGGGACGAGCAGATAGCGGTAATCCATCGATTCGTCGCTGTCCGCCTCCTGCTGGCCGTTGAATTCGACGGGCTTGACGGCCGTGGTCATCTTCATGCGCACGAACGGCTCAGTGATGGCGCTCAGGCCTTCGATCAGGTAGGACGGGTTGAACGCGACGGTGATGTCCTCGCCGTCCATGTCGATGTCCAGCATTTCCTGCGCCTGGGCTTCGTCCACGGCGCCGGCGGACAGGGTGACTTCCTGGCCGGAGAACACCATGCGGATCGGGGCGTTGCGTTCGGCGACCAGCGCGACGCGCTTGATGGCGGCGATCAGCAGCTGTTTGTCGATGACGGCCTGAATCGGGTATTCGTCGGCGAACAGGCGGTCGACCGCAGGGAATTCGCCGTCGATCAGCTGGGATGTCGAGACGCGTCCGGCGTTCTCGAAACCGAGCAGCGTGGGGTTGTCGGCGTCGAAATCGATGACGACGTTCTGGTGATCGTCAAGCGCGCGGGCGACGTCGCGCAGCAGGGATCCGCGCACCAGTGTGGTCGTAGAGGTGTCGATGTTCTGCGGCGTCCAGGTGAACGTGGCGCGGGACAGGCGGAAACGGTCGGTCGAGGTCATGGTGACTTTGTCGCCGTCGAACTGCATGCGCACGCCGGTCAGCACCGGGCGGTTCTCCTCGCGGGAGACCGCGACACTGGCCTGGGTTACGGCCTGGATGAACGTGGGTGCGTCGACCTGGCCGAGCTTTGCCGGCACGACCGGCAGATCCGGGTATTCGGCATCGGGCATGAGCTGCATGGTGAACGTGGACTTGCCCGAGTTGATGGTCATGGTGGAGCCGTCGGTCGACAGGTAGGTCTTTTCGGCAGGCAGTGACTTGGTGATGTCGGCGAGGAGTTTGCCGAGTACCAGTGCGGTTCCGGGTTCGTCGATACCGGCCTCGATGTGGTGACGTGCGGAAATCTCGTAATTGAACGCGGACAGTTGAAGGGTGCCGTCGATGGCTTCGAGCTGGATACCTGCAAGGATGGGGCTCGCCGGGCGGGCGTCGATGACGCGGGTCGTCCAGGCTACGGCGTCGGCGAGAGCCGCGGAATCGATTTCTACTTTCATGGGTTCCCTCATTTCACGATGTGCTTGGCAACATTCTAGCGGGTCATGTTCGGATTGTTTTTCTCATGCGCGAAGTGAGTTATCATCACGACGGTTATCGAAAGAGAAATAAGATAGTCGTAGTAATAAGCCCTGTGGATAGTGTGGATAACTGCGCGAATCCTTGTGTTTATATGGGCTGAGTAACCCACAGATTATGTGGATAACTTTCCGGACAAAATGTGCATAAGTACCGAGTTATCCACATTTTCGGCGAACTGTGTTGATTGTCCACATTTCCTGTGGATTAATCCACTGTTCATCCACAAAAAATGTGCAGTAGTCCACAAGTTATCCGCAGGCTCTACCCACATTTGTGAATAAGCATGTGGATAACTTTTCCTTCAATCAGCAGATCGTTCGGCGTGTTGCGCCTGTTTTATTGTACAGATTAAATATGTATGTCTATATTATTTGAGTCTGATAGGCCCTGTCGACGGTGACGAATCAGGCCTTCATCCAGCAGAATCACGCACAGCGACGAAAAAAAGGCGTTTTTTGGTGTCTCAGCGCGATCGTGCCAGACGGGACCATTGCACAGCCGAGAGAAAACGACTGTCGTCACTCATTGCCGCGCTGCTTGAGGCGCGCGGTCAGCTCGGTCACGTAGTTGTAAATTTCAGGTTTTTCCTGCATATCATCGCTGACGCGGGTATACGCGTGCATGACCGTGGTGTGATCGCGGCCGCCGAACACTTCGCCGATATCGACCAGGCTCATGCTGGTCATCTCACGGGCAAGATACATGGCGACCTGACGGGCCAGCGCGATGTTTTTCGTTCGCGCGCGCCCGACGATGTCGTCGAATGTCAGATGGAAGTACTTCGCCGTCTGCCCGATGATGTCGGTCGGCTTGATTTCCACGTCGGTGGTGAAGAAGTCCTGCAGCGTCTGTTCGGCAAGTGCGCGGGTCACCGGCTGACTGCTCAGCGATGCCACCGCGCTCACGCGAATCAGGGCGCCTTCCAGCTCGCGGATGTTCTCGGTGAAGCGCTCCGCGATCAGATTCAGCACGTCATTCGGTGTCGAAGTGCCGTTCATCGAAGCCATCATGCGCAAAATAGCGATGCGGGTCTCAAGATCAGGCGGCTTGACATCGACGGTGAGTCCGGAGTCGAAACGCGAGATGAGTCGTGCCTCGAAGCCCTTGAGGTTCTTGGGCGCGACATCGGACGCGATGACGATACGCTTGTTGGCCTGATGCAGCGCGTTGAACGTGTGGAAGAACTGTTCGAGGGTCGCTTCCTTGCCGCCGAGGAACTGGATGTCGTCGATGAGCAACACGTCGACCTCGCGGTATCGGCGGTTGAATTCGGCGATACGGTTCTGGCTCTGGGCCGGGGTCTGCAGTGCCTCGATGAATTCGTTGGTGAATTCCTCGCTGTTGACGTATCGGACCTTGAGCGTGGGATCCTTGACCAATGCATAGTTGCCGATGGCGTTGAGCAGGTGGGTCTTGCCCAGTCCCGATCCGCCGTAGATACACAACGGGTTGAATTCCTGCCCGGTTCCCTCGGCGACCGCAAGCGCGACAGTGCGTGCGAAACGGTTGGAATCACCGGGAACGAACGTGTCGAACGTCGAGTTTTTGTTCAGATGGGTTTCCGGATCGCGCATCACCTTCTGCTGCCGGACCGGAAAACTCGGCTCGCCGGGTATTCGAGGAGCCGTGGCGCCTGGTTGCTGATTCGCCTCCGTCATTTCCGCGGAAATCGAATCGATGGAGGAGATTGCCTGCATGCTGCTGGGCATGTAGGATTCCTGAGCCAGATCGGCGACGGTCGGCGACGGATTCGCAGGGAATGGTTCGCTCGGTTTCGCCGCAGTATCGGGATGCCGGTATTCCGGCGGCTGCGGTTCCGGTTGGGACACCTGAGGAGCCACGATTTTGAACGCCGGGAACATGTCGTTTCCGGATATGATTTTCAAAGCGTTGAGCAGCGGCGCATTGAGTTCATTCTGCAACGCTTGCTGCGTGGCCATGTTGCTTACGCACAATACGATGGTCGTGCCATATACCGCTTCCGGTACGACTCCTTCAAGCCAGCTCTTGTCGCGCGGCGACAGCGTGGGATTCTGCTTGAGCAGACGCAGCGTGTCCGACCATATCCGCGTGGCTTGCCCGGCTGGACCGAGAAGGTCATCCGACATTGTGACCTCCTTCAGGTATGTGTGCCGGTGCGCACCGTAGCGGATGCGCTACGGTAGCTATAATAAGTACAACAACAACAGGATATATGTACTCCACTTTAGCCAAGTTATCCACAGCCTAGCATGTTGTGTCGCCTCAATTGTGAATAACATTCATGTAATTTGTGGATAACTTTTCTACATGTTTTGGCGTGTTTCCAATGTTTTCCGCTGCTCTGCAAGGGGTACGACACACTGATAAATCGTGAAGAAATTGTTTTCATTTTGATTTTTGGGCATGGCTCAGAGTACCGTTATAGAGCTTGACTCATGAGAGCCGTGCATCAGCATGGCAAAAACCGGGAGCATAACTATGAAGAGGACATTCCAGCCCAACAACCGCCGTCGCTCGATGAAGCATGGTTTCCGCGTGCGCATGCGCACCCGTTCCGGCCGCGCGATGATCAACCGCCGCCGTAACAAGGGACGTAAGTCTCTGTCCGCCTGATTGCGGTAGGTGACGAAGGCGAGTGAAGCGGCTGAAAAGCCATCGTGACTTCATCGCAGTGCTGAAGCGTCGCTTCAAGGTGACGGATTCGGATATCGTCGTGCACTTTGTGGTGCATGACGATACCCGTGATGTTCAGGCATCTGCGGATATCATGAGACGTATGGGACTTGCCGTCAGCAAGGCTGTTGGTAACGCTGTAACGCGTAATCGTGTGAAGCGTCGATTTCGTGTGCTCGCAAGACGATATGAAGATATGCTTCCGATGCAGTGCGATATCGTCGTGAGAGCCAAACCCAGCGCATCGCGTGTCGATTTCGCTGACCTTGACCGACAGTTTTCCCGTTGCTTCGCCAAAGTCACGACTACGCATGAACGCAGGGTGAGTCGCTGATGTCAGCCATCGGATCGGCGCTTATCGGCATGATCAAGTGGTACCAGAGGGCCATTTCGGCGAAAACGCCGCCATGCTGCAAGTACTATCCGAGTTGCTCACATTACGCGATCACTGCGGTTCGGCGCTTCGGCGCGGTAAGAGGAATCGTGCTGTTTATTTGGCGTTTTCTTCGCTGCAACCCTTGGAGTCGTGGCGGCATCGATGATGTTCCGCAACATTTTTCACTGTGCTACAGATTTCGCTGGTCGAAGGCATATGAGAAGCCTCGACTCACACCAATGGCCGATGATTAAGGAGATGGCCTGATGAACACTTCCGGAGATTTTCTTCTTGACAGAGGCATTTGGGGCTGGCTGTATAAGCTGCTGACCCCACTTGAGTGGCTCATGACCCAGGTCATGGTCCTGTTCCATAAGTTCCTCACCCTGCTGGGCATGGCACCGATCGGCATCTCTTGGGTGCTGGCGATCGTGTTCCTTGTGCTCGTGGTGCACGCCTGTATTTTGCCGATTTATCTCAAGCAGATGAAGTCGATGCGCAAGATGCAGGCCTTGCAGCCCAAGATGCAGCATATTCAGAACAAGTACAAGGGCAAAAAGGATCAGGCCAGCAAAGAGGCCATGAGCCGTGAGATGATGAAGCTCTACCAGGACAATGACGCCAACCCCATGGGGTCGTGTTGGACCGCCGTCATTCAGGGTCCTGTGTTCATGTGCATGTTCTACATGCTTTCCGCCATTCCGTATATCGCGACCGGCAAGAGGGGAGCGCTTGGCGCATTCGATCAGGCGACTGCCAAGCAGTTCGCGCAAACCCGCGTCTTCGGTGTCAGCGTCACCGATACCTTCGGTACGGCCAACAATTCCGGAAAGGTCGTCATCGGCTTCTTCATCCTGTTGATGTGCGCATGCATGTGGTACATGCAGTTCAACAACATGCGCAAGAACCTCCCCAAGGCTTCGATGCAGGGATCCACGTACAAGATGCAGCAGGCCATGACCTGGGGCTTCCCGATCATGTACATCTTCTCCGGCATCATGTTCCCGTTCGCCGTGCTGGTGTACTGGCTGACCAACAATGCATGCAACCTTGCCCGTTCCTTGTTCCAGGTGTACAAGTTCCCGACCCCGGGTTCCCGTGCAGCTGAGGAAAAGGAGATTCGAGATCATCGTCAGGAGAATGCTCGTCGCGCCAAGGCCGGACAGCTTTCGATTGAGGAAGAGGAACTGGAGAAGGCGCGCCAGGAAGCCGCTGTTCGTCTGGAGCGGGGATACCAGCGCAAGCAGCCCCAGCGGAAGAATCGCAAGAAAAAGTGACACGATTGGAAACCTCTATTTGACCGTGAGGTTTCCTTTTTTTACACTATGGAAGTAATACTCGCTTAAAGGAGTGGTGATATGGCGCAGGAGGAGACCACGACGATCGATCAGCTCAATGAAGAAGCTGACATCGCCGCCGACTACTTGGAAGGCTTATTGGACATCGCCGATTACGAAGGCGATATCGAGATGGGTGTTCGCAACGGTCGTCCGATGGTGCAGATCATCGCTGATGACGATACGGATATCAAGCATCTCATTGGTTGCAATGGTGAAGTGGTCGATGCTTTGCAGCAGCTTACCCGGCTTGCTGTTCAGCAGAAGACCGGCGAACGCTCGCATCTGATTGTTGATGTTGACGGGTTCCTGAAGCGTAAGCGTCAGCGTCTTCGTGACATTGCACTTGATGCCATTGATGAAGTGCATGACACCGGTGAGCCCGTTGATTTGAAACCGATGAATTCGTTCGAGCGCAAGGTCATTCATGATGTGGTTCGCGAGGAGGGGCTGAAGTCTCGTTCTCACGGTGAAGAGCCGCGTCGCTATGTCACCATCTACATGAAGAGCAGCGCCGATGAATCCGACGTCGATGAAGGTAGCGAAGAGTGAGCGATATTGTTTCACGTGAAACATCTGGTGATGAGCTGGATGATTCCGCAATAGTTCGTGAGGCATTGGGTGAAGCATACGACAAGCTCGAAGTGTTTCATGTGAAACTATCCCGCGAGGGTGAGCTGCGTGGATTGATAGGCCCACGCGACATATCCATCATCTGGGAACGTCATATCCTCAACTCCGCCGCATGCGTCCCGTTCATTCGGGAAGTCACCGATCGAAGCAAGGCAAAGACCATTGCCGATGTTGGCAGTGGCGGCGGTTTCCCTGGAATCGTTGCGGCAGCATGCATGCCGGATTGTGCGTTTACACTCATTGAGCCCATGGAACGTCGTGTCGAATGGTTGCAAGAGTGCGTGGATGACATGGACCTGCAGAATGTTACGATTATTCGCGCACGTTCCGACGAAGTCATCGATCGTATCAAGCACCACGAAGGTGAATTGAAACCATTCTCTGTAGTGACCTGTCGAGCAGTGGCGCCAATGACCAAGCTTGCCGGTTGGACGTTGCCTCTGCTTCGCCCTCAAGGTCGACTGGTCGCATTGAAAGGCCGTTCGGCGCAGGCTGAGATTGAAAAGGCGAAGCATCAAATTTCCCATGCCCGGGGAGTGCGTGCTCGTGTCGTTGAAGCTCCAGTAGCTCCCGGTCTCGAATCCACGCACGTCGTTCTCGTCGACAAGCGCTAATTATCGTGTGGCTCCCATGAGTGGGAGTCACACGATAATCCCATGCCCCCGCTGACGGGAATCGTAATTCTGCTTCCGCTGTCGGAGGTTGGATTGCGGGGCGAGACGGACGATATCCATTGCCTTTGATCGCATAAACAATGCTGTTATATCTTCATCGACATCGCTGACTGTCCGAAGATTGTTTCACGTGAAACAATGGATGTCAAACACGAAAGCGATGGTTTCGCAAGAATGGAGTTATCCACAATTTCAAACAGTGCACAAAGTTATCCACATTATTTGCGACATGTAATCCACATTAGGAAAATGGCGGAAATAAACGGTTTATCTAGTGTTGATCGAAGTGTTCACACACTAATGCACTATACTTATCCACAGTTATCCACATTGCTGTGCACAACTTGAGATGTCCATACGACTAGGAAAAATTAGATGTTGTTCGTTTTTTAGGAGGGACTATGACATCCAATGATTCACAGGAATCCTCTGCGATTCCTGCCATGGAATCTGCTTCTGAAACGGTCAGAAGGATTTTCGGGAATGATGGTTCCTCTTTGGGTGCCGAGATTGCAGATGAGGCGTCACGCTATGAACGCCTGAATGCCGCATTGTTCCCCCTGCCATCGAGAACCCGATGCCTGGCCGTCGCCAACCAGAAAGGCGGCGTCGGCAAGACAACAACAACGGTGAATATTGCCGCAGCTCTCGCCTCTCATGGAGCTCACGTGCTGGTCATCGATATGGATCCCCAGGGGAACGCCTCTACGGCATGCGGTGTTCCTCACGGCACCAGCGATCCTTCGGTATATGACGTTCTTGAAGGACGAATGACAATCGGAGAGGTACTGAAAACCTGTCCTGATATCCCAGGGCTCGATGTGGTTCCCGCTTCCATTGAACTTTCGGGTGCGGAACTGGAAGTGGCGGATCTGCCGAATCGCAACAATCTGCTGAAGGAAGCCGTCGAATCATTCCTGCAGGATCCGAACAATCATTATGACTATGTTCTGGTCGATTGCCCGCCGAGTCTTGGCCTGTTGGTCATCAACTCCATGTGCGCGGTGTCTGAGATGTTGATTCCGATCCAAGCTGAATACTATGCCTTGGAGGGGCTTGGTCAACTTATCAATACCATAGGATTGGTGCAGGAGCACTATAACCCTAATTTGACTGTGTCGACTATGCTGGTCACTATGTTTGATAAACGAACATTGCTCAGCAGGGAAGTGTTCTCAGAGGTGAAGAGTCACTATCCGAGTATCGTTCTGGATACGACGATTCCCCGTACGGTAAAAATATCCGAGGCTCCAAGTTTCGGAAAGACAGTCATCAGCTATGACCCGCGTGGAATGGGAGCGAGTGCCTATGGCGAAGCGGCCTTGGAAATCGCCCGTCGATCGCCTTCGGTGCTGGCTGCAATTGACGCGAAGAGGGGAGAGTAACCCATGACCTCAAAATCACGTTTGGGTAAAGGATTGGGTGCGCTGTTCCCCGCACTTCCCGGTGAGTCGAGAACAGCTCATGCGGAACAGCAGCAATTGGGTGTTGATCTCGAATCCGAGGAGACGACAGCCAACAAGAAAGCCCCTCAAGAGAAAGCTGCGGCTGCGCCAGAGAAGGTCGAATCCCATAAGAGCGGTACTGAACAACACAGTGAGTCTACCGCTCCGGTTCGTCTTGGCGAAATCAAGCGTAAGACCATTCCGGCCATGAAGGATTCCATTCCTGCCGTACACAAGTCCACAACGGTGGAGAAGCCCAAGAGCGGCAAGCGTGTTGCCATGCCCGGTATCAGTGATATGGCACACCCCAGTGACATGTTTTTCGGAGCAACAGCACAGGGGACGAGCGATTCCAAGAAAACGCAGCCGGCTCAGCGTTCCGAGAGCACAAAGGCATCCGGCAAGGAAAAGGATAATAAGGAAACTCCAAAATTGAAGCCTGTCGAGGGTGGCTATCTGCTGGATATTCCTGTCAGCTCCATCGTTCCGAATGCGCAGCAGCCGCGCAGCGTCTTTGATGAGGAAGAGCTGAATGAGTTGGCCGCGTCCATCAAGGAAGTCGGCGTATTGCAGCCGATCGTGGTTCGCAAGCGTCAGGCTGGGGAGTCCAGCAAGAGTGATGTTTCACGTGAAACATCGCAGAAATACGAGCTCATTATGGGCGAGCGTCGCTGGCGTGCATCACAACTTGCACAACTGAAGACGATTCCGGCGATTGTCAAAACCACATCAGATGACGAGATGCTGCGTGATGCACTGCTGGAGAACCTTCATCGCGTCGCACTGAATCCTCTGGAAGAGGCGGCGGCATATCAGCAGATGATTGATGACTTTGGCCTGACTCAGGCTGAACTATCCAAGTCGATCTCGAAATCTCGACCGCAAATCGCGAACACATTGCGGCTGCTGCATCTTCCTGCGTCCGTGCAGAAGAAAGTTGCCGCAGGCGTACTGTCCGCAGGGCATGCGCGAGCTCTTCTTGGTTTGAATGACGAAAGTGAAATCGACAAGCTGGCCACTCGAATCATAGGGGAGGGGCTTTCGGTTCGCAGCACCGAGGAAATCGTGGCGCTGAAGAACGCAGAAAGCAACGTGCCCAAGAAGGTAAGGCCGACGAAGAACAATCCTTGGGCTGGTTCTCCGATTGTCAACAACCTTGAAAATCATTTTGACACCAAAGTGTCCATCAAGGGTACGCAAAAGCACGGTCGAATCGAAATCGTGTTTTCCTCCCCTGAGGATATGGAACGCATCCTCAGCATGCTGATTCCCACGGCAGTCGAGGGCGCGGCGGCAAAATGGGTGTGAGGGTGTGAGCCACACAACGGTGTGAGCCGCCATCATCACACAACGGGAAATAACGGTCATGCCGTTCATGAGCCGTATGATCTGGTCTGCCGAGAGGTATTCATTGCCTCTCCGGCAGAACGCGTATAAAGCAACTGTCGTGGCATTTGCAGTCAGAGGACTAACGCAATGAACTGTCCGTATGACTGTTCTATTGCATGCACCTGAAAAAGCATTACCGAAAACTCTGTTGAGCAATATGAGTTGCAATCGGTTCAGTACAATGCGCTAGATTTGAGCGGATTGTCGTTCTGATGCGATTCTCCGGCGCTGGTAAGCGTCCGCAGCGCTATTTCGGTCAGTCTGTCGTTTCGTTTGTGATTACTGACAGTGCAAGCAATATTTGTGTAGCTCAACCCGCCGGTGAAGCAATATCATCGTCTGTGATGAGGTTTGATTTCGCCGACGGGTCGAGCTGTGCTGTTGGATCAGTGCAGTGAGGCCAGGTAGGATTGTGCGTCCAGCGCTGCGCGGCATCCCATGCCTGCGGCACTGATGGCCTGACGGTACACCCGGTCAACGCAGTCACCGGCGGCGAACACTCCAGGCACGGAAGTATGCGTTCCGGCACCGGAGACCAGAATGTACCCGTCGTCATCCATATCCACGGAACCCTTCGCAAAACGCGTGGCCGGTTCATGGCCGATCGCCACGAAGATGCCCTCGGCGGGCAGCGTGCCCGTCTCGCCTGTCACGGTGTCGCGAATGTCCACAAAGCCGGCGGAATCATCTGCGGTTTCAGCCTTTGCCGACAGGGAAATGCCGGTCGAAGAGGGAGCATTCAATGCCGATCCGGAGACATTCAGCATCGGAGTCGTCTTCAACGAGAGAAGATTTCCGGTGTTCTGCGCTGCGGGTGCCGCAGCGGTTACCGCATCAGCGCCTGTCTGCGCGCCGGCGGCGTTTTTCTGCCCGCGAATGGCTGTCGCCACCGTATTCATTTTCACGGTGATCTTGGGATTGTTCAGCACGCGCTCGACCATGATCTTGGAGGCGCGGAACTGGTCGCGGCGGTGCAACACGGTCACCGAAGAGCCGAAACGAGTCAGGAACAGTGCCTCTTCGAGCGCGCTGTCTCCTCCGCCCACCACGACGATGGGCTTGTCTTTGAAGAAGAAACCATCGCAGGTGGCGCAATACGATACGCCGTGACCGGAATACTCGGCCTCGCCGGGAATGCCGAGCTTGCGGTACTGCGAACCGGTGGTGATGATGACGGCATCGGCGTGATATTGGCTTCCGTCGCTGCACGTGACGGTCTTGGGGGAGGAGCTGAAATCGACGCTCGTCACATCGAGATATTCGATGGATGCGCCGAAAGACTCCGCCTGATCGCGCATGCGATCCATCAGTTCCGGTCCGAGAATGCCGTCAGGGAAACCGGGGTAATTCTCCACGGTGGTGGTGTTGACCAGCTGACCGCCCGGCGTGAGCTCACCCGCAAGAATGGTCGGGCGATACCCGGCGCGTGCGAGGTAGATTGCGGCCGTATATCCGGCAGGGCCGGAACCGATGATGATGGTTGAAAGTTCAGTCATGTCCCTTACGATAGCGAGTTGACCTGACCTCGTCCAGCGGTGGGTGAACAACGACATGGATTCGCCTCGAATGCCGATTGGTCGCTTTCAGATTGCCGAAACAGGCATGCCGCGTTCATGGAAACCGGAGGAGCTAATACGAGCACGATATGGGCCCACAGCATAAGTCCACAGCGTGAGTCACCGCGTACGATGAAACACCCCTCCTACCCGTGAGTAGAAGGGGTGTTTCATGAGAACTTCTGCGTCGCCTACAGAACGCGGATGTACACGATGTCGGATTGTGCCGCAGAGTTCTTTGACGTGGAGTTCTTTGACGTGGAGTTCTGTGTGGTCGAGTTGCCGAACGGGACGTTATCGATGTCGGTCTTGTTCGGCCAATCCTGATTGTCGGATCCGCCACCGTGGTTGTCTCCGTTCAGGATGAACCATGCGGCGACCAATCCCACCACCAGCAGAACCAGCGCGACGACGATGGCGATGACCTTGATCTTGAGCTGCCCCCAGAGTGGCTGGTCAGGCAGGTCCTCCTCGATATTGCGTCCGACATTCGCCGCATTGACATCGTGCACCTGCTGGGGCGCGAAGCTCGGCGGCATGATCTGGGCCATAGGCGGCAGCTGATCTACCGAAGTACCATCAGTGCCTAGCAGCGGAACGGTGACCGTGGGGTCAAAGGCGTCGGATTGGGCACGCTGCGCCGGTGTCTGCACACCCGGCACATTCGCACCCGGAGCCGCCGCAGGACGGCCGCCAGACATGTTCCGCAGGGCATCGCGGCTGATTGGTGCCGTCATCCGCGTACGCGACTTCGATGATCCGGGGATGGCTGCTCCATTGGCTCCGGGCGCCGATGCCGACACTGCGAATGACGGGGGCATTACGGCATCGCCCGACGCCGCGGCCTTGGCGGATCTGGCGGCAAGAGCGGCCAATGATTCCGACATATGCGCGCGCGGCTGCGGCATGGCGTTCGTGGCAATGGGCTGAGCCGCACGGGTCGTGGGATGGCTTCCAGCCACGGTTTGCTCGCCTTCAGACACCTGCGCCTCACCGGACTGCGGCAACGGCGGGATGCTGCCGGCGCGGGTGCGCTCATTGTCGTCCTCTTTCGGCAGCGGAACATTCGGCATATTGGCCACGATGCTCTGTATCTCGCCGGTTGCACCGATCGTCCGGGGTTTGCCGGTACCGCCCGCAACAGCAGACGCACCAGCAGCGTTTGCCGGTACGTTCACGCCGTTGCTGGACTGTGCCTGCGTCGCGCCAGTAGCGGACCTACGCGGCTTGGCGGCGGGCGGGAACGATGCCGGCAGCGGTGCATACACCGGCATCGGCTGCTCAATCGCGGTCTCTTCCGCAGTGGATGTCGTCACCGGCGACTCCGGCTCCCCGTCCTTGCGCAAGGAGCCCATAAGCTGACCGACCTTCGATTGCAGGGAGGCCAGGGTCTTCGACGGCTCGGCGGTATCCGGTTCGAACAATTCCGCTTCGGGGATGACCGGCTGATCGGCCGAGGGCGGATCTCCGGGCAGCTGAGCCAGGAACGCCTGCTGTGCGAGACGCTGCTCGTTGACGAACCTGGCCTCGGCGCCGGCTGCCAGTCCCGCCTCGGAAATCGACAATTCCGGCAGCTTCGTCGAGGTCACCAGCCCATCCGGCAGTTCCACGATCTTGTCATCGCTCGTGTCACGCAACGCCACCATGCTGATCGAGGCGCTGCCACTGACCGACGGCAATATGATGTCACGATCCGACAGGTTGCCGAATGGCTCCCACGCGCCCAGCAGCGCGCTCAGCTCGGCCAGCGTTGCCATCGGCACGATGATTTCCCCATCTTCGGTGTGCAGGGCCAGTCCACGCTTGCAGATCACGCGGAATTCCGTGGGAACGTCGGCGGGCAGCATATTCAGGTCGAACGTCGTGTTCGCGCCTGAAGGCGTCTTGGTCAGCAGCGCGTACAGCAGTGCGGCCAGCTGTCGCGTCGCCATCTGCTCATACGACATCACATCGCCGTCGATGCCGCTGCAGATATCGGCCAATGCGGCGGCGACGGGAGTGTCGGCGAACTGCACGCCATTGACGCTCACGCGAATGGTATCGGTGCTCAGCGCGGTATGGGTCAGCCCCGTGTCCAACAGCTCCTGAACCGCCTGGGTGCATTGTCCCACGATCGATCGAATCGCGTCGTAGCTAAGGAACGAGGAAGACGAACGCTGCATGTATTCCGCCAGCGCCAGACCGGAGTCCGGCTCGGTGATCACCACCGCGGCATCGCCGACGTGCTGCAGCTGCAGCACCGGCGTGCAGTACCGGCTGTTGGCCAGCGCGAGCGTGGAAGCCGCCTCGTTGATCTGCGGCAGAACGGATGTGTCGGTGATGATGAACAGCTGGCAGGACTGCGCCAGCATGCGGTCATTGGCTATCCATGCGCTCAATCCGTCACTTTCGCGCAGTGAAGAAACGAGAGTGTAGCGACCGATGACGGTATCTCCCAATTGAGGCTTCATAGTAGTTGTTTCTCCGTGCTCTGCTGTCATGCGCTGAGATAGTGGTGATGCTGACATTCTAGCCGTGGGGATGGTCGGCTGTGCAGCCGCGATGGACGCGGCTTGACGAGTGGAATGATGCGGCGTTGGCAGTATGGTGGGAATTCGCGGCTGGGCGTTGTTGCCGGCCGCGATACCTGCCGTTGCACCGGCTGCGTTTGCCGCGACGTTCGGCAGTACGACGGACTTGATGGACGGGCGTTGGCCCTTACGGTTGACCGTCGGCGCGAAGCTAGGCGGAAGGTTGTCGGACGGAATCCCCCTGGGGTGGTCCTGAACCGGCCGTTCGAGATCGGTCACAGTTTCAGCGGCCCGTTCCGCGGAACCGTCATTCTCCGAGGTTCCATCGTCACCCAGCGAATAATCATCGTAATGATTATCATTCTCCGCAATTGCCGGGGTACCCTCTTCGACCTCCGCGTTTTGTGCCTGAGCTTCCTCGGTTTCCGACTCAGCCGGTGTCGATACCGATGTCGCAGTGGAAGTCCTACGCAACAGCCGTGCCTTCATGGTGACGATCAGGCTGGAGAACTCCTCCACGCGCATCAGCCATAGCAGCCCGGCATACACGGCCGTCACCACAATCGTCAGAATCGCGCATATGACGATGGATTGCCACCAGCTCATATGTCCGTTGACGCTGTAAACCTTCGCGCCGACCAAACGCGTGGCCAGCGGGTTGAGGAATAGTCCGCACGCGCATGCCGCCGCACCGGCAATCAGGGCCTTGACATGCATGATGATGATGCGCTTGCCGTCGATCCGCCCACCGAATCGTCTGCGCAACAGCCAGAACACCCATGGGAACGTGATGATATATGACAGGCTCAGCGACAGAGCCACCATGAGCGTCCAATATTTCGGCGGTGCGAAACGCAGCGAGGTCAGCAGAAGCAGCAACTGCACGGCGTTGTCGGCCGCCGCGAACAGGAACGGGCTGCGGCCGTCCTCATACGCGTAGAAGGCGCGCTGCACCAGCAGGAACGCACTGGTGGGCACCAATCCCACCAGCAGGCCGATCAGAGGCCCGGATATCAGAATCGCCCCATGCACATTCGTGGACGGAATCAGCGCCTTCACCAGCGGCACCGGCATGGCAATCATGACCGCGGTGAAGAAGAACATCGCAAGACCGGTGGATCGCAGGGATGAGCTGAGGTCGGCGCGGGCATCCCCGATACGATGCTCGCTGATCGCGCGGGACATGCGCGGGAACACCGCGGTCGTGATGGACACGGCGATGATCGAATAGGGAAGAACGTATATCGTGTACGCGTACTGATAGCTCGCGTTGCCCGCGATGCCGTACAAATCGCCGCCGGCGGTCGGGGCGCCGGTATTGACACGCGAATTGACGATGCCCATCAGCTGGTTGAGCAGCACCATGGCGATGCTCCACACCGCCACCTGGCCCATGGAACGCAATCCCAGCCCATGCAGTCCCCAGCGAGGCCGGTAGTGGATGCCGCAACGCAGCAAAGGAATGAACAGCACCAGGGCCTGGAACGCCACGCCGGCCGTCCAGGCGCCCGCGGTCAGGGCTATCTTGCCGGATGTCCAGAACGACATCGGCTGCCGTCCCGCGTTGCCGAACAGCATGATGAACGCGCCGAAACCGATGCAGCTGATGACGTTGGCGCCCACGGAGCTCCACGCATACGTCGCGAAACGCCCCTTTGCGGCGAGGATCTGCCCCAATACGGTGTACAGGCCGTAAAACAGGATCTGGGGCATACACCACAGCGTGAAGGCGTTCGCCAGCGCCCTTTGCGCGGGCGTCCAGCTGGAGTCGAGGTACAGCATCGTCAGCAGTGGCGTGCCGGACGCCATCAGCAGTGTGATGGCCAGCAGCAGCGCGATGGACAAGGTGATGAGCTTGCTGAGTCGCTCATCCGCGTCCTTCTGCTTGAGCGTGCGCACGATCTGCGGCACGAGCACCGCGTTGAACACGCCGGTGGACAGCAGGTTGAAGATCACCTGCGGTATCTGCGCGCCGGCCTGATACGCGTTGGCTGCGATACCGGTGGTACCGAGTGCGCCGACGAGGAAGATGGTGCGGATCTGGCCGGTCACACGTGACGCGGCCGTGCCGCACGCCATGATCAGCGAATTGCGTCCTACCGTGGTGCTCATTCGTCGGGGTCCTTCTTTCGATGGAATTGGCGCCAGAGGCCGACCAGGCCGAGCAGCAGCGAGAAGCCGATGATGATGAATCCGGTCATGTCGCTGATGCGCAGCACGCTGGTGATGTCGGTGTTCTGTGCGGAACCGAACGTGTCGCCGTTGCGGTCCAGCAATGTGATGTGGGCTGTGGCGTGGCCGGAAGTGGCGACGCGGATGGCGAACGTGACCTGCGCCTCGCTGTTCGCCGGTATGGTGACCTCAGTGAACCGCGATGTGACGATTTCCATGGAGTCGGTGAGGGATGAGACCTTCACCCGTACCGGATACGGATGGTTGTTCCTGACGGTGACGGGCATTTTGGCCGTTTCGCTGACGACGGTGATGGAGTCGGTCGGCGTGATGGATACGCCGCCGAACATGCCTCCGCCGAGCTGTTTGGCGCCGTCGACCAGACTGTCGATGTTGCGCGGCGCGGACGAGAGCGCATGCAGTGCCAGCGTGCTCTGTGCGGCCTTGATCTTGCGGATCCAGGACGCGGATGCCTTATGGTCGGTGAGGACCGACGTGGCGAAGCGGTTGATGTCGTTGCGGCTTTCGGCCAGCGATTCCAGCGCGGACGTGACCGATCGGGTGTTCCGCTCGCTTAAATGACTGTCTTGGGGGACGATTTGCAGCGCCTTGTCGCCGGTCCGATAGGCGTCTGCGTCAATGAGATCGTTCAGGTCGGTGAGTTGCAGCCATGAGGACTGTTCGACCGCGGTCATCAGCGTGTCGATGAACGCCGCCGACATATTAGTGCCGAAGCAGACCAGCAGGTTGCGGTTCATCGCCGCATACGGCTGCTCCATCTGATAGAAGGCGCTCTGCGCGACGAACCGCGCGATGCGTCCCGCGTTACTGGTCTCGCCGTCCGCATCACTGCTGGTGGGCTTGCCTTTGGCGAGGTCGCCGAGTTCCTTCTGCTCGCTCAGCACCGTGATGTCGCCGGCCGAGGTGGGGATTGTGTATGTGCCTGTGTGCACGGTGGCCGTGGTGCTGGAGTCGAAGTCGTGACCGGCGATGACGTACTGGTATCCCTGCTTCCTGGCCGTGGAGAGCGCCTGCCGTGTCCAATCGCCCTTGCCTTGCCAGGCGATGGGCAGGGAATTGGATGATGCCGGTGCCGCGGCCAGTGCGGATCGTGCGTTCCATGCGCCGGTGCCGACGCCGGCCTGTTCGTACGACCGGACGTTGTTGATCGCGGCATAGGCGGTGATGTCGAATCCGGCCGGCTGCATGACGGCATCGATGCGTTGCCCGGTGTCGGAAGCCAATGCCGTCGGATCGGCTATGGTCTGCAAATCGCTGTGCTTGCCGATGAGGGAGAGTTTGGCGGCGAGTGCATCATTGTCGTGCGGGGTGAGCACTGATGATTGCGTCGCCGCGGTGTTTTCGGTGTCGTCGGTATTGTTGCCGGAGCCGTCGTCTGTGCTGTCATCCGTGCCGCCGCCACCTGATTGTGTAGATTTTGTGTCGGATTCATCGCCGTTGTCATGCACCACCAGCTGGTCGATGGCGTTCTTGTCGGCCTGCTGGCCGTTGTTCATCAACGGCATGACCATGGTGATGGCCATCGGCGGGGTCTGTGCGTTGCGCAATCCCTGGGATGATCTGGTCAGGAAGCTGTGCAGGCGAATCGGCTTGGTGTTCGGATCGACGGTACGGTCCGACCCGGATGACCCGTCAGAGGAGCCTGTGGATTGAGAGTCGGTCGCCTGGGTCGCCTGATAGGTGACCAGCAGCGGTTTCGGCCCCCACATCTGCAACGCCTTCAACGCATCGCTGTCGGCCGCCGCGTCGATCTTCACGGAAACCTTCTTGTTCGCCGCGATGGACGGCACCGTGGCCGTGCCGAGAACGGTGCGCACCGGAATCGATACGTCCCCGGTCGCCCAATGCTGGATGTCAGTGCGCGATACGAACGTATATGACGGGTTGTAGGCCACGGTCACCAGACCCGGTGACGTCGCGGCATACGTGGGATTGGAGATGCTGATGGTGATGTGGTAGCCGGATGTGTCGGTGACCACGGGCGTCGATTCGGTGATCGACAAGGCGGTCGTCTGCGTGGCCGTGTCCGTCTCGTCATCCGCCATCGCCATATGTGCCGGGCCGGCCGGTACCATGCGGCCTGCGAACAGCATCGCGCATGTCAGCAACATGATGGTAAAGAAGCGCCATAGGCGTGTCGTTCGGTGAGATAACGATGGCACGGCCTGACCGTGCTCGGGGCTGTTCGCGATCATCCCTGCTTCATTTTCCTTGCGTAGAGCCAAGCGATCTTGCGTTCATTAGGATAGCTGAGAACGTCATCCAAATCATCGAAATCCACCCAGATGGCATCTTCGGCTTCATGATCCGGATCGCCCTCCACCGTCAGGTCGCCGCCGATCTGGCGCAGCGCGAAATGATGCACGAGCTTATGCACGCGCTGGCTGGTACCGGTGAACCAATAGTCGATGGTGGCAATGGACTCGACCACCTCACCCAGAATGCCGGTCTCCTCGTGCACCTCGCGCACGGCGGTCTGCTGCGGCGTCTCGCCCTTTTCGATATGGCCCTTGGGAAGGCACCATTCGAGATGGCCGTTGCGGGAGTGTCGCGCGATGATGGCCACCCGGCCGCGCTCGTCGAACACCAGGCCGCCGGCCGAGTATTCGCGCACCACCGGGAGCTCCTGAGCGTCCAGCGACGCGAATGTGGTCGGCCCGTCGCCCGCCCGTCGCTGCGGCATCATCGCAGGTGTGGGAAAGCGTGGTTCCGGTGGCCTGACAACGGTTTTCGGCGTGCGCGGAGCCTCGGACGTATAGAGCAACGTATCGGGTTCGAGCGGATTTTGGGTATGGTCGCCCGCAGCATGCGCAAGCATGCGCGCGAGGTCTGCGGGCGTAATCATGACTTCCACCTTACTCAATACCGTGTGCAGGTGGGGTAACGGTATGCTTGAATACGCATAAAAGCGGTAATACTTTATGGAAAGGCCTCGTGTGAATTTCGAAGTTTGGCCGGAAGCCATTGAACTTGGACACCTGTTCGCGGCTCGCGGGTACGAGCTGGCGTTGGTGGGCGGCCCCGTGCGTGACCTGTTGCTGCACCGGCGTTCCCACGACCTCGATTTCTGCACGTCGGCCCATCCCGACGAGTTCGAGCCGATCCTGCGTCATTGGGGACGTGACGGTTTCTGGGATATGGGCCGCAAATTCGGCACTTTGGGTGCGATGCGCCGGCGCGAGGACGGCACCGAAGTCAAGGTGGAGATCACTACGTACCGGTCCGACACGTACGATCCCGAATCCCGCAAGCCCGAAGTCAGCTACGGCGATTCGCTCGAAGGCGATCTGTCCCGCCGTGATTTCACCGTGAACGCCATGGCGCTGCGCGTGCCGCAGCTGGAGTTTGTGGACCCGTTCGGCGGCGCCAGCGATTTGGCTAAAGGCGTATTGCGCACGCCGGTGGATCCATATCAGTCCTTCGACGACGACCCGCTGCGCATGATGCGTGCCGTGCGTTTCGTCGCACAGCTCGGGTTCAGCATCGCCCCCGACACGGCTGCCGCCATCAGCGACATGACCGATCGCATCGACATCGTATCCGCTGAACGGGTGCGTGACGAGCTCACGAAGCTGTTGCTGTCCAATCGTCCGAGGGCGGGTGTCGAAGCGCTGGTCGAATCAGGTCTCGCCGATATCGTATTCCCGGAGATTCCCGCCCTGCAGCTGGAAATCGATGAGCACCACCGCCACAAGGACGTGTTCGAGCACACGATGATTGTGCTCGATCGCGCCATAGCGCTGGAGACCGGGCCGGAAGGCCCCGTGCCCGCTCCCGACCTGACGCTTCGCCTGGCCGCGCTGACCCATGACATCGGCAAGCCGAAAACACGCCGGTTCGAGCCCGGCGGCAAGGTCAGCTTCCATCATCACGATGCGGTCGGCGCGAAAATGACGCGCAAACGGCTCAAGGCGCTGCGGTTCGACCATCATCTCGTCGAGGATGTCAGCGAGTTAGTGAACCTGCATCTGCGGTTCCACGGGTATGTCGAAGAACCATGGACCGATTCCGCCGTGCGACGCTACGTCAAGGACGCCGGTCCGCTGTATGAGCGGCTGAACCGGCTGACCCGCGCCGACGCGACCACTCAGAACCGTCGTAAGGCGATGGTGTTCTCGTCCGCCATGGACGAGATGGAGCAGCGCGTGCGCGATCTCAAGGAGAAAGAGGACTTCGACGCCATCCGGCCGGATATCGACGGCAATGAGATCATGACCATCCTCGGCATCGCTCCCGGCCCGGAGGTCGGCCGCGCATACAAGCACATGCTGGAATACCGGCTCGATAACGGTCCGGTCGACCATGACACCGCGGTGGCCGAGCTCAAGCGGTGGCACGCGTCGCTGTAAACGCGCCCGAGAAACGGTTCGGCGGCTGTCCGCGTAAGGCAGGCAGCCGCCGAATATCGGGGGTTTCAGGCCGTCATGACGATGCTGGCCGTCATTCCACCTTTTCATGATCGAGGGCCTTGGGCAAGGTGCCCATTGACTGGACGGGCACGCATCCCTCGAAGTTTTCGATGGCGGTGTCGCCGCTCGGCAGGCTGTCCTTGTTGGCCAGATCGTTGAACGAGGCGCCGAGCACCACGTCAATCAGCTTGTCGTCGCGGTCGTCCATCACCATCACCGCGTCCGTGAAGTTCGTGTTCAGCGTGTACGCCTCGTTGATGGCGTTCTTGCCGAAATAGATTGTGGTGCGCTCGACCTTCTTGCCCTTGTAATTGTCCCAGCCGGTGACCTTGAACTGGCGGTTCGACAGCGCGGTGCTGACGGCCTTCGCGAAGCCGACGAATTTGGTGCCGTTCAGCACGCGCACCTTGACGTTCGCATAGTTGGAATATGTCTGGTTTTTGCCGTTGGCGTCCTTGGTCGAGCAGGGCACGCGCACGCCGTAATTCGGCTTGACTGCGGACGTGGCCGTTATGCCCAGACCCCCGACATGGAAATAGAACAGCGCCGACACGACCAGGGCGACGGCAAGCACCGCGCCGACACAGGAGAATACGATCTGCTGGCGGCGGCGAATGTAACGCTTGCGTTCCGCGCGTTCGTCATAAGGCTGAGTCATGGGTCCGTCCTTTTCTTACGAGACTGGTACACAGATTAGCGTCACTGTCTGACGCGATAAGACAGGGATGGCAGGACGGTTATGACCGGTCTCGCCGGCGCCTGTGCAGCGATGATGCGATCCACCGTGGCGGATTGCTCCCATGCGGTGCGAACGCGGCGGGCGACGGCATCGTCCGTTACGAACGCGATGACCGATGGGCCGGAGCCGGAAACGAATGACCGGGATGCCCCGGCGGCCAGGGCGGCTTCGATGGCTTCGCCGCTGCGGGGGTGCAAGGTGACCGCGGCGCGCTGCAGATGGTTGTCGTCGCCGTCTCCCGCGCCCATCTTGTCGAAGGTCGAGTAGACATTCGGCGTGCTCAATTGCGCACGGTACGCTCCCACCAGCAATTGGCCGGCGAATCCGCGGTCTCGCAGCGTCTGAACGCACGATGAATCATCCTCCAGCGGGATGATCCGCTCGCCGAAACCGGTGCCATGCGCATATCCGCCCTCCAGGCAGAAGGGCATATCGGCGCCGAGCGTGGCGGCGATATCACGCAGCCGTTCAATCGGCCAGTGCAGTCCCCACAGGGTGTTCACGGCGAGCAATGTCGCCGCCGCGTCGGCGGATCCGCCGCCCAATCCGGCACCGACGGGAATGTGCTTGTCCACATGCAGCGCCACGTCCGGCTCCCGCCCCGCGGCCCTGGCGATCGCGAACAACGCAAGCACCGCATGGTTGCGGCGCATGTCGCTGCCGCTCGATGTCAGATCACCCAGATGCTCGCCGCTCAGTTCGAGCGAGAACCCGCTGCCGGGGGTCTTGGCGGTCGCCGTCACCACGTCGTTGACGCCGATGGCGCAATATATCGTGTCCAGCGCGTGCCGGCCGCCCCATTCCTCATGGGCGGGCCCTACGTGCAACGTCAGATTGGTTTTCGCGGGAACCGTGACCTCCACCGAGTGCAGCGGCCCGGCTGGTGTCGTTTCCGCGGCTGCTACATGACGGCGGATGGGCCAATGCGCGGGGACGCTTGGCGAACGCCGCACCTGACCCGGTGTCGCTGACCGTACATTGTCCATTGCTGTGGCGCTCATGATGATGCCTGCCCCTGTTCATGCTGCGATTGCCTCAGCGCCGTCGCCAGAGCGGCGAATTCGTCGATGGTCAGCGTCTCGCCGCGGCGTGTCGGGTCGATGCCCGCCGTGTGGAACACTTCATCGGGCACCATGCGCTTGAGTGCGGCATGCAGCGTTTTGCGACGCTGGCTGAAGGCCGCGTCGACCAACTGGAACGTCAGCTGGCGCAACTGGGGGTCGCGCGGGCCCGCATGCGACTGGACACGGGTGAACCCGGCCAGGGCCGAATCCACGTTCGGCGCTGGCCAGAATACGTGACGCCCGATGTTGCCCACGCGTTCCGCCGAGCCGTACCACGCCAGCTTCACGCTGGGCGCGCCGTAAATCTTCGAGCCGGGAGTGGCGGTCAGACGGTCCGCGACTTCTTTCTGCACCATCACCACGAAGGACGTCAGCATGTCGAAGCGTTCCAGCAGCGTCAGGATGATCGGCGTGGCCACATTGTACGGAAGGTTCGCCACCAGGGTGAACGGTTCGTCGCCGCTGAACTCGGGGAGGTCCGCCGACGTGAGGGCCAGCGCGTCCTTGTTGATGACCGTGAGGCGGTTCCTCGCATCCGGCATGTATGTGTCGATGGTATGCGGCAGCCGTTGCGCGACCGGCGGGTCGATCTCGACCGCGGTCATCGTGGCGCCGGTTTCCAGGATGGCCAGTGTCAGCGACCCCAATCCGGGGCCGACTTCCAGCACCCGCGTATCGGCGGTGACCGCGGCCTCGCGCACGATGCGGCGCACTGTTCCGGGATCGATGACGAAGTTCTGGCCGAATTTCTTGGTCGGGCTGATGCCGGCTTCGGCTGCTATGTGACGGATGTCGGCCGCGCCGAGCAGTCGCCCGGCGACTGCGGGTTTCTCGGCGGCTGCGGATGCTCCGGAAGGTGCAGGGGATGGATTCATGTCAGTCATAACGCTCGCTATCAGTACCAGCCGATTTGCTCGGAGCGTTCCCATGCCTTGGACGGGCTGCCATACCGTCGGGCGATATACGCCAGCCCCCAGTCGATCTGCACAGCGCCGTCGTCACGGTAATTTGCGCCGAACTCGGCCATTTTGCTCGCAGGCAGCGACTGCGGAATTCCGTAGGCGCCGGTCTTCGCGTTCTCGGCGTACCACAGCCATCTGGATTCGCGGGTCCACAGCTTGTCGAGGCATGTCCAGTCGTAGCTGGTCCAGCCGCGCTGTGCGGCCGCGCCGGATGCGTAGGCTTTGGCCTGCGCGGCGGTCGGGTGCCATAGGCGTCCCTGCGAGCTGCTGCCGGAGTTGCCGGAGTTGCCGGAGTTGCCGTTGTTGCCGGAGTTGCCGGAGTTTCCCGAGTTGCCGGAGTTTCCCGAGTTGCCCGAGTTGCCGGAGTTTCCCGAGTTGCCGCTATTGCCTGAGTTCCCTGAGTTCCCGGAATTGCCGTTGTTGCCCGAATTCCCGTTGTTCTTGTCGTTGTTTTTGTCATTGTTCGACGTATCATCCGACTTGTTTGCGCCGGACGTGCTGCCGTTCGAGGAGTTGCCATCCGACTTGCCGGTATTCGACTTGTTGCCCGACTTGCCGGCGTTGTCGCTGCCTTTATCGGCTTGCCCCTTGCTGGTGTCGGAAGGTTCGGCGACCTTCTCCGGGCCTACGGCGACGATGGTGTCGAGGGAGATTTTGGTGGTCGTCTCCGAAATCAGCGTTCGAGTCTCTGCGATGCCATCGACATACGTGACGTTATAGACCTGCTTCTTCTCGCCGTCTTCCCCCTGTTGGCGGACCACGGATGTTCCTGGCTTCAACGACTTATCAACAATCGTCTGCGAACCATGGGGAATGGCGACGGTCGTCGTCTCCTGCCCGTGGGTGACGCGCTGAACGCGCAGCACGGTCTTGTCTCCGTCCTTCTCGACACTGACGCGGTCTTCCTTGTTGAGGCTGATGCCTTTGGAATCGAGAATCGACGCGGCGGGGAGCTTGCCATTCGGCGCGACCGACGTTTTGCCGTCGGCGATGACCGTCACCGGGCCGGACTCGTTGATGACGAGGCCGCCGGTGAGCTGGCTGTAGATGTTGTCGATGTCCACGGTGACTTTCGCGGCCTCGTTCTCGTTCTGCCGGAAAAACCCGAGCAGCTGGGAGGCGCTGGTCGCCACGGTCCAGAACGGCACGCGCTGTCCGTCGATGCTGATGGTCGTCTGATATGCGCTGCGGACCGTGACCACGTCATGATTGCTGAGGATGTCGCCGCTGGTGGATTGCACCAGATCATGGGATTTGACGTCGACGCCCCGCTCTTCAAGCAGGCGCGTCACGCTCATGGCATACGTGGTGACGGTCTGGGTGTCGCCGTTGATGCTGAGTGCGATGGTCTTGCGTGCGGCGACGCCGAATGCGACCGTTGAGGCAAGAGCCACGGCGACGGCGCAGATCGCCACCCGAATGCGACGCAATCGAACAAAACGTCGTGGTGTCCACCGTCTGGCCATATGTCATCCTTCCATGAGCTACGGCTAGCATTGTAACCAATCACGATGATGCTTCGCTGGGCATCGCACGACCGTCACCCATACTCCCACATTTGGTACTTTTTTTGCCCTGCCCGAAGGGCTGTCGCGGAGCTACTGGGGTGGTCACATATATCAAAATAAAGAAGAAGGGGGCGGGAGAGAAGGGGATTGTCCCGCCCCCCTGTGGGCAGAGCTAATTGGGGGACGCTCTGCCTTCCAGAAGCCATAAGTTGGGGGAAGGCTTCTGGCACTTACACAAGGTAAGACTATATGTAAACACAGCTTACTACATGTCGACCGTGCATCGCACATGACACGCGGTATGCTGTGCCGCGAGCCTCCTGTCGGGATCGAACCGACGACCTGCCGCTTACAAGGCGGCCGCTCTGGCCATCTGAGCTAAGGAGGCGGACCCCATTCGCACAATGCGGACAGGTGTCATCGAACGATTGACCAGCTTACCAGTTTCACCGCGCTGGTCAATTCAGAATGTCGCAAACCCGTGTTGCGGTTCCTTCGGCCGGGGTCGAAGATCGCAGCGCGACACGGGTCTACGTGGGTGTCATCGTTCATTTGCGGGGCATGACGGGTCATTCGTCATTCGCCGGTCGTCAGCGAGATCGGCTTGCCCGATTCGCCGATCGACGGCATCGTGCCCTTCTGGCCGACTTCGTTTTCCTTCAGGCCCAGCGACGCGATGATGCCGGTCTTGTTGTTCATGCCGGCGAGTGACAGCTGGTTGCGATCCCAGTAATTGCCGTTGATGGTGATGGTCGGCGTGCTCATGACACCCTTGTTCGAACCGGACACCTGCCACAGTTCGGGGCGCTTCGGGGTGTACAGGTTGATGGCATCCATCCATTTCCTGTATTCGCCGTTGAACGCCTTGTCGGCCACGGACTGCGGTACGCCGGCGTCAATCGCCTGCTGCTTGAGTGCCTTGTTCTTGACCGACTTGTATTCGCTGGCCTCACCGGGCTGGAAGTCCTCGGCGTAGATGTTCGAGATGAACTTGAGCAGGTGATCGGGGTTGTCGTCATTGCTGGCGATGTACAGGATGGCGCCGGTGGCGCGGCTGGAATATTCGTCGGTCGAGTATTCGTCCATAAACGACATCGGGTGGATCTCCAGGTTGATCTGGCCCGCGTCCACCAGCGAGATCAGCGTGGGATCGGTCTGGCGGTTGAACTCGCCGCAGCCGGGGCACAGCGGATCCATGTACACGGCGACGGTGGGGGCGCCGGACACCTTCTTGCCATAGCCTTCGCTGGAGATGAGGATGCCGCCCTTGTCGTCGGCCGCCGATGGCTTGGTCTCGACCTTTTGCAGCTGCTGGTATGCCTGCTCCTCGGTGGTGCTCTTCGCCACGTCGTTCTTGTGAATGGCTCCATAGATGGCGAAGCCGGCGATTGCCACCAGCACGACGATGATGGCGACGACCACCGCGCCGATGATGGTTTGCTGCTTGCGCTCCTTGGCCGCTTGCTCCGCCTTCTCCTGCGCCGCCTTCTCTTCGGCGGCGCGACGGCTTGCCCTGGTGTTGCGCTTCGCGTTCTGATTCTTTTGTGCCACAGTTATCCCTTTCCTGCCGGTTTGTTGCCCATAGTAGTAGAAGGGTTCGCTTTTCCGGCGGCGGGTTGCGCCGTTTGCCGCATGATGGAACGTGACAATGGCTACAACCGGGCATTGCCGTCGCTCGGCATGCAGCTGGGATGGGGATGTTATGCGACGTTGGAGGGCAGCGGCCACCAGTTGATGCCCTGTCCGAGACCGAGCAGCGTGCACGCTGAGAGTGTAATCACCGCCCATGCGATCCATACGGCGAATTCACGCCCGGAATGTTGGGCGGATATCGCGGGAGCGGTTTCGTTGTCGGACGATTCGGGGAGCATGCCTGCGCCGCTGGAGCCCGCGGGCCGGTTGAGACCGAGCAGGGTGCCGGTGCCAAGTCGCAGCATGGTCGGTGCGGGCGCCAGCATACCGATGATCCAGCTGATCGCCGCGCAGATGGCCAGAGCCAGACCTGACGGGGACACGGGGGAGGCGGCGATGATGGGTACCACAATGGTGATGCCGCCTATGGCGAACCGCGTGTTTACGACCGGCAGACTGAAGATCAGCGTCGCGAGGGTGGATCCCAGCGCCAGCGTCGCGACGGCGAGCAGCCCGCGCCCTATTGCCGCAGGCAACCCCCTGAGGGCGTGCCATGGCAGCGTGATGATGCGCATCGCGGTGTCGCCGGCGCTGTGTGTGCCGCCGCGTCTGTATTCGCGTTGCAGCTGGGCGTCTGTCGAATAGCCTACCGTCAGCAGCAGCCAGCACAGCAACGTGGCTGCGACCATTGCCGCCAACGGCATGCTCGCGGCCATTGCGGCTATGGGCGCTGCCCATGCGGCAAGCAGCGGCGTGCCTTGACGCAGATAGGTCTGGCGCTTGATGTCTGCCGGGTTCATGGCCATCGGCGGCATGGCCTGCGCTGTCGGCATGGCTTGCATGGACGGCTGGAATTGCGCGGCTGGCTGGAGCTGTGCGGGCTGGCCGGGTTGCATTGCGGTCGTCGGCGTTGCGGCTTCATCAGGGTCGGCGAAGATCTGCTGGGGGCTCAGCGGCGGCATGGTCATGGTGGGGATCTGCTGGCGCCCCGACCACACTGGATCATCCATCGCCAGGGTTGCCGCGGTGTCGGCGGATGATGACGGCTCGATTACGGCCGTTGCTCCGGTCATGTCCGCATCGTCCGTGGGTAGGGCCGTCGTCGGCTGCGGTTGCATGGGCATGGTTCGTCCGACGCTGACCGTGGAATCGAATGGCATGGTGGAGGTGGGCAGAACCGATGTCGGCTGTGGGCGCAACGATTCGGTCGCTTCGGTGCCGACCGGCATGGTCGGCGGCATAGGTGGGGTGAGGCGGGACATCGGCGCCGTCCGGTCGTTGCCGGGTGCCTGAGAAGACGCGATATTTCCCGGTAGCGGTGCTTCCCGGAGCGGTACGGTTCCGTCCGAGGTTCCGGCATCTGCTCCTGTCCCGATTGATGGTAGCCGTCGAAGACTGGCGGATGCAGCGTCAGCGGCTTGGCCGGCGTTTGGGAGCCTCGGAATCGGCGGAACCGTCGCATACGGTGAGGGCGCCGATTGTCCGATGATCCGCTGCAAAGCGGGCCGAACGCCGGGCATCGCGGTTTGCCTTGGCATTCCTGCCTTGGTGACGGCTGCAGTCGGCTTCTCACCTGATTCGGCCGGCTCATGCGGGCGCCATAACAGACGCGGGTTGCGCAGACCGGTATGGTCAAAAGGGCGCATCACATCCGTCTGACCGGATTGCGCGGCGTCATCGTCGTACTGCTGCCAGGCGCCGGGGTTGAACGCGTCCACGGTGATCGCCTGCAGCAGTTGCTCCGGAGTGCAGCGCTTGCTGCGATCCGGGTTCAGCGCCGCACGGAACGCCGTCATGGTGGTGGCGGGAAGACCTGTGAGGTTCGCGTTGCCGGACGCCTCGCGTTCCAGCACCGCCATCATCGGCTTGGTGCCGAAAACGGGCTCCCCGGTTGCCGCGAATGCCAGCACCGACGACACGGACCACCAGTCCGTGATCTCATCGGATTCGGTTCCCTCGATAATCTCCGGCGCGATGAACCCCGGCGTTCCCATCACCAGGCCGGTGCGCGTCACATGGCTTTCGCCTTCGCCCATGGCGATGCCGAAATCCACCAGAACCGGGCCGGTCGCCGAAACCATCACATTGGTCGGCTTGATGTCTCGATGCACGATGCCCGCCGCATGAACCGCCTTGACTGCGTCCATCAGCTTGGATGCCAGTCGTTCCAGGTCATCGGCGACGTAGGGCCCATTCGCGGCGACGTCGTCGCGCAGGTTTTTGCCCTCGATCAGCTCGGTGACGATGAACGCCAGCGAATCATCCAACTCCATGTCCACGATGCCGCACACGCCGGGATGATTGACTTTCTTCAACGCCATCGCCTCTCGGCGCAACCGCTCACGTGCCGTGATCTGATCGCGCGCGGACGCCGTCGAACGGTCATCGGCGAGCGAATCGCGCAATATCTTCATCGCGTATTCCTCGCCACCGTCATCATGCACGCGCCAGACCGATCCCATGGCTCCGGATCCCAGCCGCGACATCAGCGTGTAGCCGCCGACCAACGCTCCGGGCTCCAAATTCAACGCATCGCTCATACCCTCCTATCCTACTCACCGCCCTGTGCCCGTTCTCTCTACCCCTGATATTCCTCCTTCCCCTGCTGTCCCCTTCGATACTCCCTACCCCCCCCTGATATCGTTTGCGTTTCTAAGTGCGCGCCGGAACGTCGACTGTGCGCACTTAGAAACGCAAATGGGCCGGTTTGCGTTCTTAAGTTCGCGCACTTGTCGTTTCGGCGCGCACTTAAGAACGCAAATGTGTCGTCACAGCCGTTGATGCCGCCGCGACGCGCCGAGTTATCCACAATCGCCTAGCCTTCGACCACATACCCCGGATTCGCTTGCGCAGCGGCGGTCCATATTGTCATCATCAACATATGAGACAGCACAAGCATCTAGACGATCTGATGAACCGGGCGGAAATGGACGGGCGATGCTGTTCCGCGTCCAGCCCGGCAGAACGACAGGCGATGCTGCGGCGAACTCGTTGCGGCGATGTCGTGCGGCCATTTCGCAGCGTGTACGCGCGTCGTGAATACTGGGATGGTCTGAATCCCATTGAGCAAGCGTCACATGTCATTCGCGAAATGGCGAGACGGCATCCCGAGCGCGTATTCGCCGGACTGAGCGCGGCGGTCATCTACGGGTTCGAGCACTCCTGGACGCTGCATGACGAGCCATACGTGTACATCGCGACTGACGGATTCACCAAGTCACGTCGGTCGTACCACCGGCTGCGGCGCATCTCGGTGCGTAGATCCGATATACGGGAGGACTGCCATGTGGTCCGTTTGTACCGGCCTCGCGGTGATGGGGCAGCACAGGACGGGTCGAATACCTGGAGTCAGGTGAGCAAGTTGGCTGACCGGATCGCCCACGAACGGGCATTGCGTGACGATGTATGTATCGGCGAGGTACGTGTGACCAGTCCGGCAAGAACCTTGGTGGACTGCGCGCTCTTGTATCCGTTCGAGCACGTGCTGTCGATGTTCGATTCCGCGTTGCGCCGGGGGCTCGTGACCCGCGAGGAGATCGTCGCCGTCTGTGATGGTCTGCGAGTGGATTGTGGGCCGGTATTTCGTCTGCTGCATTATGCGGATGCTCGCAGCGAGAACGGAGGGGAGTCGTTCTGCCGGGCTGTATCCATCGAAGAAGGGTTTGTTCCTCCGCAATTGCAGCATACGTTTTACAGCCGCGTGACCGGCAAGGAGGCGGGCCGGGTCGATTTCATCTGGCATACGGAAGATGGCCGCATCATCGTGCTGGAGTTTGACGGTATGCAGAAATACATCGATCCAGAGATGACGTCGAACCGGGATGTTCGGCAGGTGGTCCGTGACGAAAGGCAGCGCGAACAGGATCTGAAAGAGGCCGGAGTGAGCGTTGTGATACGGACGAATTACAACGAAGTGGTCCAGCGCGCGCCGTTCATCATGAAGCTGATGCAGGCCGGTGTGCCGCGTGCTGGGGCGCACCCAATATTCGAGCATGCCGATTGAGCCGGAAACGCCGTTGCGTTCCTAAGTTCGCGCCGGAACGACAAGTGCGCGAACATACGGACGCAAATGGCCCTGTTTGCGTACTTATGTGCGCACGGTCGTCGTTTCGGCGCGCACTTAGGAACGCAAAAAGAGGAGAGGACTTGGGGAGGGGAGAGGCGGGAGATGGATGGGAGGAGGGGGACTGAGATGAGGCCGGAGTAAGGATAATGCCGGCTGCGGGATGCCGGTTGAAGGCCCGTCGATGTTACGTCCGCGTTTCAGACGCGCGTGTTGACGTGTTCCAGCGGACGTGTATAGTAGTACGTGGCTCAACGAAGAGAGTCTTCAATGAACCGAAGGAAAAAAGAACGCTGCGGTTTGACGTTGCCAGTGTAGGGACTGATGATCAAGGCACAGTAATCCCTTTACAACGGATCGTGAGGCACGTACCTGCCTCTGAAAGGATGAATATCATGGCAGAAGTCGTATTCGACCACGTCACTCGTATCTACCCGGGCAACGATAAGCCCTCTGTGGATGATTTGAACCTTGACATTAAGGACGGCGAGTTCCTGGTGCTCGTTGGCCCGTCTGGCTGCGGTAAGTCCACGACTCTGCGCATGCTGGCCGGCCTGGAAGAGGTCAACAAGGGCCGCATCCTCATCGGTGGCAATGATGTCACCACGATGCAGCCGAAGGACCGCGACATCGCAATGGTCTTCCAGAACTACGCTCTGTACCCGCACATGACCGTCGCCGACAACATGGGCTTTGCCCTGAAGATCGCCGGCACCCCGAAGGAAGAGATTCGCAAGCGCGTCGAGAAGGCCGCTGAGATCCTGGATCTGACCGAGTACCTCGACCGCAAGCCGAAGGCTCTGTCCGGTGGTCAGCGTCAGCGCGTGGCCATGGGCCGTGCAATCGTTCGTGAGCCGAAGGTCTTCCTCATGGATGAGCCGCTGTCGAACCTCGACGCCAAGCTCCGTGTGCAGACCCGTACGCAGATCGCTGCCCTGCAGCGTCAGCTCGGTGTCACCACCCTGTACGTGACCCACGATCAGACCGAGGCTCTGACGATGGGCGACCGCATCGCCGTCATCAAGCTCGGCGTCCTGCAGCAGGTCGGCGCTCCGACCGAGCTGTACGATCGCCCGGCCAACGTCTTCGTCGCCGGCTTCATCGGCTCCCCGTCGATGAACATCAACACTCACCCGGTCGTCAACGGCAAGGCGAAGATCGGTGAGGACACCGTCGACCTGCCCGCCGAGGCCGTCAACAAGCTGACCGCTGAGGATGGCGGCAAGATTGTCGTCGGCTTCCGTCCCGAGGATGCCACGCTGGCCACCCCGGACGATCCGAACGCCTTCTCGCTGAAGGTTCAGAACATCGAGGATCTGGGCTCCGACGGCTACATCTACGGCACCATCATCACCGATGGCTCCGCTGCCGAGGCGTCCACGATGATGTCCGACCAGAACAAGCTCACCACGATTCGTGTGAACCCGCGTGCGCTGCCGAAGATCGGCCAGACCGTCAAGATCAAGATCGACCCCTCCAAGATGCACCTGTTCGCTCCGTCGACCGAGTTGCGTCTGAACTAGTAGAGGAACTAGCAGATACTTGGTATGACTTCGGTCATGCCAACCATTAAACGAGGCGATTCTCTTCCTCTCTTATGGCCTCGTTGGAAAAGCCCCGCGTAGTTGCGGGGCTTTTCTTTTTGCCCAGAAAGACATACGCTAACCGGCCCCCGCAAATGAACTTTTTGTTCTTTTGTCCCCGTTGTCTATTTGGAAGTGCAACATCCTTGTTTGTCTTGCAAGTTTAGCAGCTCGTCGGCGAATGCCTCGGCGGGCGTGCGGTGGCCGAGCACGCGCATGGGACGGTTGTCGGTCTCGTCGACGATCTCCTGGAGCCCTCTTGTCATACCGGGTTCGATGATCGTGCGTTTGGGCAGGCAACGGCGGATGATGCCGCTGACCGGCAGCGGCGACCAGCCTCTACCCGGCCATTCGGCCACCCGCGACCACAGGCGGCCGAATGACAGGCGGTATGGCTTGCGCGGCTTCGCCCTGCGCCGGTCGGCCTTGCGCTGCGCGGGGCCGGCGATGTAGTAGCGGCCCGTCCACGGGCCCGTCTTCAGACGCTTCGGCCGGTACGGCCGGTAGGACTCGCTCTCGTTGGACGGGAACCACGTGTTGCGCCTGATCTCCCTGCTGATGCCGGACGGGCCGCGTCCCAGCAAACGGGCTATCTTCCTGACGCTCGTGCCGTTGCCGACCTCGATCTGGATGACCTGGCGTTCCTCTTCCGACAGGTGCGAATATACTTTCCCCATAGGTGCAACATCCCTTCGGACTGGTTATCTGGACAATCTCCAATAACGGGTGTTGCACTTTCAATTAGACAACGGGCCAACTTCTTATATACGGGCCAACTTCTTATATAATTGTATGCAGTGACCTCCCGAAAAAGGGATTGCGAATCTATGAGGGGGAAACAATGGGCTCGAAATCGAAGTTCGTCCGTTGCGGGTTTAACGGAGGAACAGAACAGGAATCTGGAAGGCAGCGCCATGCCTTGAAGCGTTGCCTTGCTTCGGTTATTGCTGTTTCCTTGTCCATCGTGTGCATGGTGCCTGCAGCATATGCTCAGAATATAGACGATGTGAGTAGCTCTCCTAACGCCGTAATTTCTGAGGGGGGGGGTAATACTGTCGTAGCTGCTCCTTCTGCTCGCAATGTCAACGTTGACGATAAGACGTCAGAAGAGGCCAATACATCAAACGGTGCGCCAACACCTTCCGAAACGAATCAAGACGCACAGCAGGATTCATCTCCTTCATCTTCTACTACTGGTGATTCTTCCGAATCCTCAAATGGTGCGACAGACAATAAGGCGGACGACTCAGCAGAAGCTACCGCTGGCAATTCCGCTAATGATGGAGCCCAAACGCAGGCTCCAAACGATGCTTCTTCTCAAGATGCCAAGAACGATTCCTCAAATGCGACGGATCAATCGCCGGCGAAGGCCAATGTGCAGGTCGCCGCGACGGCGCTTGGCGGCCGTGACTTTGAGGGTCAGGTCACCAAGGAGATCAACGGCAAGAACTACATCCTGATTGGTAACGAGCAGCAGCTGCGTGCGATTGGTTCTGACAAGAAGGTTATTGGCCGCATCAACAAGGTCACGCAGACTTGCACGCGACAAGGACCCCTCAATTATCAGTGGGTGGACGGCACGCCGTCTTCCGAATACGCCGGTGACGCCGATCTCTCTGATTCAGATACTTTGCGCGATGCTGGTGCCTCCGACCACGACAGTCCACTGCTGTGCAGCACGCGGTTAGACGTCGGAAAGACCCGCACCAAGTATTACGGCGTGGGTGCTGATGGCACGCAAACGGACTACTCCGCTGCCAACACCGGCCTGACCTATTCCGCAGACGCCAACTACCTGATCTTCCGTGACATCGACCTGTCCAAGAACGCGGCAGATATCAACAACACCGAGTGGACTCCGCTCATGTTCTCCGGCACTATGCTCGGTGCGGTCTCCAATGACGGCGACACCGCAGCCAGCCTGTGGAAGGCTGTTGGTGCCGATGGCGCAAGTGTGGTTCACGCTACCGCAGCTCGGCCGGTCATCAGCCATGTGGTCGTCAATCAGAAAGATATGGTCTCTAATGTCGAAGGCGACCAGCTGGATGTCAGCAAGCAGCAGGGCATCGGCTTCTTCGCCTCGATCACGAACAAGACCGTGATGAACAGCAGCAGTCTGGGCAGCGCCGGTACGGCCGTGGTGTCGAACCTCAAGCTGCAGGATGTGTCGGTGGCGAATCATACGAGTGAATCGTATATTCCGCCGACCTTGCTCGGTATGCTCACTTCGGCAGTGGGATTACTGCTCGACGCACTGTTGGCGGCGTTAAAAGCATTGACATTCGGACAAGTAGATCTTGACCTCAATCTGAAAGGTCTGCTCACCCTGCACAAAGACAATCCTTCCAACCTCGCCACGGGTGCATTTGCCGGCCGTATCTACGGGGACACCAAGGTTACGGACTGCGAGGTAGCAGATGTTTCGGTATCTAGCGTAAGCCGTATGACCGGTGGTTTCGTGGGATATGTTGAGGGCGCAACCCGATACGATGCAGTCTCCGGCATCGTAGGAGCGCTCACCAAGGTACTCTCGGGGATTCTGAACGTCATCCCGTTCCTCGGGCTGGGCGATTTGGTGGACTGGTTGCTGTCCGGCACGCTCGGGCTGAATGCCTTGATTCCGGTTGGCTACTACAACCCGGTTATCTCGAATAGTTCGGTGAACGGGTTCAAAAAGAACGTGGTGATCGGCAACAAGGACAACCCGCAGGCCGGCGGCTTTGTCGGTGCGCAGATTGGTGCAATCATTGAGAACTCTTCGGTGACGAGCACGAATGGTTTCACCGTGCGGGCAACGCAATATGCCGGTGGTTTTGCCGGAGTAGGTCGCAACGGCAACGTGGGCGGTCTGATTAACTCGCTTGGCGTCGACTTGCTGTCTGCGCTGCGTCCGCAGAGCCTCATCGAAAACAGTCGCCTGACGGTAAACGGTGACGATAAGATCACCGTGCAGGCCGAAGACTACGCCGGCGGCTTCAACGGTGCCATGGCCAATGCCTATGCTGTCAATAATTCGATTACGGCTTCGGTCGCCGTGACTGCCGACAGATCCTACGCCGGAGGATTCACCGGATTCGCCTCCGTGGGATGGGGCCTGGAACTCGGTACGGACGATACCACGAATGCATCGCTGTTGAAACAGCTCACCAAAGCTGTGACTAAATTGCTGAGCGGCAGCGATAACGGTGCAGGAGAACTGCTATCCATCGTCGGTGTGAATCCTTCTGCGATTCTCGGTACACAGATGAAGGGTTCCCTCACAGTTGCTGCCGGCGGTGATTACGCGGGCGGCCTTGTGGGCGAAGGTTCGGGTACGGTGATCGGTGATTCCTCGCAGAACCGCCTTCAAAATCTCACATTCTGGAAGTACAACAATCTTCGTGACTTCCCACAGCAGCGTTCCACCACCATAGAAGGCCTTGAATCGGTCACGGCCACGGGCTCCTACGCGGGTGGCATCGCCGGCAATCTGCAACCGACAACGGTAGCTGGGTTGCTCAACAGTGTGGTGAAAATTGGCGATATTGCCACGCTCAAGAAGTTCGACCAGTTTGCCGCGTTCACCGTGGAGAACATGTCTGTCACCGCTCCGGCATCCGGCCTGACAGTGACGGCTGGTTCATATTATGCAGGCGGTGCCATCGGATGCGCCACCGGCGGCGACGTGACCCACACGAACCTTACCAATCTGGCCACGGTCTTGGCCAAGGGAGAAGCCGGCGGTTTTATTGGCTTCTCTGGACCAGGCGACGCCATCGGCGCTGGCGGTCTCAATGTGCTCGGGCTTATCAAGCTTTCCGGTCTGCTATCGGTTGCCCAATATTCTTCGGTTGCAGTCACTGCATCGAACGTGAACGGCATCTCTGGCGGATTCACGGTTGCGGCAACCGGCAAGAACAAGAACAACGAAACAACCGATTACGCTGCAGGCGGTTTCTATGGTCAGGCCAACAGCACCAAAACCCGGGAAAGCCATGTGACAAACCTCAAATCGGTCACAGCCGATACCAGCACGTCCGATGGTGTGGCGGGCGGTTTCGTGGGCTTCTCCACCACCGGCGGCCTCGCCGACGCGCTCAGCAACGCAGAAGATTCCAGCGTATTGGATGGCCTGATCCAAGGCGGCCTGCTGTCCGTGAACGACCTGCTCGGTGCCGTACCGTATCTGATTCCAAGTTATACGGATACCACCGTGACGTATGTCAACGGCGGTTATGTCGAAGGCGATATTGCGGGCGGCTATGCGGGAAACTTCCAAAGCGGCAAGGTCAACCAGTTCTCCGAAACCGATCTCAAGAACGACTCAACGCTGGCCGGTGTACAGTCCCGCGTGCAAACCAACCCCGTGGCCGTTGTCAACCTTGACCATGTGACCGGCGGCGCATACGCAGGTGGTTTCGGCGGCAAGGTTGTCTCCGGTGCGCTCGCTTCGGCTGGCAACGGCGGCCTGAGTTTGCTCGGCAAATTCGGTACGGTGGATCTCGCCAACCTGTTGCAGGTGGTGCAGGGCTATGTGCCATTCATCTCCTACGCGGGTGTGCATTCCGATGCCACCACTGTGGAGGCAACTAGCGGTAACAAGATTTCCGACCCGGATGATCCCGGCTTCACCGTTTCCGCCACCCGATTTGATCAGTCCGATACGCAATCCGGTTCCGCCGGCGGCTATATCGGATACGGTTCCGGTGTGCAGGTGTCCCATTCCAGTGTGACCCAACTGCGCCATACTGATGTCAAGGCACCGAAGAATCTGGAAACCGCCGGATCAATCAATGACACCTATCTGAGCAAAGACAGCACATATGCAGTCACCGCTGCGCGATACGCCGGCGGTTACATCGGCAAAATGGACATCGGCTCGGCGGCAGCTGTGGGCGGTGGCCTGAGCCTGCTCGGCCAGAACGTCAATCTCAACGATGTACTCAGTGTGCTGGATGTCGTCGTCTCGACGATTGAACACTCCGATGTGACTGGCGGCATCGGCGGATACTCCGTTCTGGCCAGCACCGCAGATCATAGGAATGCCAACAATGAGCCCGATCCACTGGGTATGGCTGGTGGTTTCGCCGGAGACATCGAAGGCGGCCACATTCAGGACTCGAGCTCTCATGAGTTCGTATACATCATCGGCCAGGTTTCGGCCGGCGGTTACGTGGGTACCATGCAGCCGGGAGCCGTGGCGAACGTGCTTGGTGACGGCAGCGTGCTCAAGAAGCTTGTCAACCTCGACAACCTGCTCTCGCTCGTGCAGGACTTCACGCCGACGATTCGCAACAGCTCGACCGATGCCGCAGTGTGCGGCGGCGCGGTGCGTGCCCAGGCGGCATCGGATACGA